>Ga0208492_1000102_pt1 | contig 88467 bp, 66 predicted proteins | sample Subbioar_CSW14AB_FD_184820 | JGI IMG/M metagenome (GOLD analysis project Ga0208492, IMG submission 184820) | Serpentinite rock and fluid subsurface biosphere microbial communities from McLaughlin Reserve, California, USA - CR12Mar_CSW14AB (SPAdes) | ecosystem: Environmental > Terrestrial > Deep...
CAGGCTCGCGAGGCTTTGCGAGCGACCGCGCGGAGCGCGGCTGCGGCCTGGAGTTGGTCGAGCACGGGGGTACACTCGCTGACCCGAGCAAGAGGAAACCCGAAAATTCCCGCTCGAAACCGTTCGCGTTCGATGGTGAGCGTCCGCGTTCGATGGTGAGCGTTCGCGTTCGATGGTGAGCGTTCGCGTTCGCGTTCGCGTCCGCGTCCGCGTTCGCGTTCGCGTCCGCGTTCGCGTCCGCGTCCGCGTTCGCGTTCGCGTCCGCGTGCGCGTGCGCGTGCGCGTCCGCGTCCGCGTGGCCCGGTGTACCCTGCGCCCGTGACCAAGTCCGGCCTCCTCCTCCTCGCGCTGCTATCCGTCGCCTGCCGCAAGAACGAGCCGGCGCTCCAAGCCGCTCCGCCTCTTCCGCCGCGGTATGTGTTCATCGACGGCGGCGCCAACATCGGGCAGACGATCCTCGAGTTCGAGAAGAGCACGCTCCATTCGAAGCACCCGTGGACGGTCGTGTCGTTCGAGCCCAACCCGGAGCTCGTCCCGAAGATCCCAAAGCGCCCGAACGTCACCGTTCTCGAGCAAGCGATCTGGACGAAGGACGAGACGCTCGAGTTCCAGTTCGCGCCGCAGGAGCCGCTCGGGGGCTCGCTGGTGGGCTCGGTGGTGAAGTTCCCCGAGATGAAGAAGCTGAAGGTGAAGGCGATCGACTTCGGTCACTGGCTCGAGCACACCTATCGAAGAGAGGACGTCATCTACGTCAAATTCGACATCGAGGGCGCCGAGTATCCGGTCATCGAGCAGATGCTCCACGACGGCACGATCAAGATGATCGACCGCTTCTACATCGAGTTCCACGGTGTGCAGCAGGCCATCGCCGACAAGAAGTCGGAGGCCGAGATCACCGCCGTGCAGAAGCACGACCACGAGCTGGTGCAGGCGATCACCGGGCTCGGTATCGCGGTGAGTCTGCACCTCACGCACGAGCCGCAAGGGAGCTACTTCGAGTTCAACCCGGAGAAGTGGGGCCAGCCCTGGTAGCGCTCACTCGAACTCGGTTTTCGGTCCGGCCTTCGAGTTGTGGATCGGCTTCGGGGGTGGGACGGAGGGCGTGGGTGCGACTGAAGGGGGCGGTGCAACCGAGACCGAAGGAGTGACCGACGGAGCGGGCGGCAGCTTCGCCTGCGCTGCGGCCTCGCGCGCCTTTTTTACATCGGCGCTCGAGTCTCCTGCGGGATCGAGTTGCGCCGCTTCGTCGAGTCCCTTCAAGCAGGGGTCCCATTCGTGCGCCTCGCAGCGCGCGAGCGACGCGCTTCGAAGGGCGCGAGCCTGGACGATCGGATCGGGCTCGATCTTCGGCGTCACCTTCACGTCGCGATCTCCCCGACGGAGGAGGACCAACGCGGCGATGGCGAGCCCGAGGAGCGCGGCGGCCGCGGCGAGCTGCGCGGCCCACCGTGTGCGGAAGTGCCGGCGCAGTCGAGCCACGCGCTGACGGACCTGCGGCGCGGGAAGCGCGGCCTCGTGCGCGATCTGCTCGAGCTTCTCGCCCTCTCCCTCGCGGAGCATCCAATCGAGGGTACGACCCTGGGTCTCGGGCATCTCCCGCTCCGCCCAACGCAACAGATCGACCGCGTCGTGCGGGGCGCTCTCGGCCGGGACGGCGTCGATGACCTCGGGCCCGACGGGCAGCAGGCGGCGCCGCCGATGGAAGTCGACGACCTTGTGACGCGCGATCCCGTGCACCCAGCGGCGGATCTCCTCGGGCTCGTCCGGGCAGGTGCGCGCGGCGAGCGCCTCGGTGAGCGTCGCCTGAACGAGCTCTTCGACCTCGGGTGTCGGCACGCGACGACGGATCATCGCCACGAGCGCATCTCGCAACGAGGGATCGGCGATCGCCGCGCGGACGGCACTCGAGCTCATAGGTTCTGCACCCACGACGCCCAGGCTGCGTCCAGATCGGCCGGGCTCTTTCCCATCGTCGCGAAGAATGCCGCCTCGCCGCTCGGGTCGTTGGCGAAATCGTCGCGCCACGCCCGGTAGAACGGCCAGAGCTTCTTCTGCGAGTCCATCCACTGACAGAAGTAGCGTGCCGTGGCGTAGTTGAGCCCCTCGCGCGGACCGCGGAAGACCTTGTTGCTCATCGCGAACAGTGCGGGCAGGTTCGCGAACGCGCGCCCCTTCGGTGAGCCGAGCGCCGCCGTCAGCTGCGGGTGGCGAAAATTCTTGTTGCCGAAGATCTCGCCCTTCTTGGGCATCGAGAATGCCTCGTAGAGCGAGGCGATGCCCTCGTTGATCCAATCCGGTGCGCCGGGGAAGTCGGTCTCGACGATGGGGTGCACGAGCTCGTGGGTGAGCGTTCCGATGCCCGGGCCGACGTTCATGACGACCGTGCGCACGTCACCGCTGTAGAAGCCGAACGGGCTGAAGCAGGGTTTGCCCCACTGCTTCACGCAGTAGCGGTCGTAAGGCGGGGCCTTCTCGAAGAGGAGCACCGTGACGGCGCGCGCCGGGCGCTTGTCGAAGCGACCGTTGAAGTACGCGTCGATGGCCGCCTTGCTCACCGCGGCCGACGCGCCCATCGCCCCTGACGGCGAGGCGATGAGGAAGACACCCTGGACGACCTCGAACCGGGTCGCGACGCCGACCTCGGCGCTCAGCTTCTTGCGGCGCTCGGCGAGGTCGGCCTCGAGGTCGTACGGCGGCTCGGGTGGCGCGACGGGCGGCGCGGCGGTGGGGTGTGAGGACGACGAGAGGGTAGGAGCGACAGTAACCGTCGCAGGCTCGACGGCCGGCGGGGTAACGGACCGCTCGACGCGGCGACACGCGGCCGGCGCGAGCAGACCCGCGAGCGCAGCGAGGATGGCGATCGACCGCAAAAATGGCCTCATACCCCGCTCATCGCGCAGGCAGGCGAGAGTGTGACACGAACGCGCGGGATTTCGTCTAGCCCGCGAATCGACGGGTGAGCCACGCAGTGGTGGTGTCAATCAGGCGTCGCTGCGCCTGTCGGGAGGTGAAGGTGTGGTTGGCCTCCGGGAACCAGGCGTGGTCGACGCGACCGCGGAGATCGGGGAACGTCTCGAACAGCTGGTCTTCGTCGTTGTAGCGCTCGCCGAGGGAGCCCGAGTAGACGGCGAGGATCGAGACGCGCCGATCGAGCAACTGGTGCAGCCAACCGCCGAACTCCTCGGGAGCCGGAGACGTGCGCCCCTGTTGGGCGGGAGCCTCCGCGCTCGCGCGGCCTTTCAACTCCGACAGAAGCCCTCGGGCTTTGCGCAGTCCCGTCGACACGCCCCACGCCGCGATCTCGCGCGGGCTGCGGCCCTCGACCTTGCTCCGGAGTTTGCGGACCCGTGCTTGCGGCGTGACCCACGTGTACGGGTCGACGAGGACCAGACCCACGACGCGTCGGTCGGCCAGCGCGGTGGCGAGGCCGTTGTCTGCACCGGAGCACAGCCCGAAGAGCACGAACTCTCGGACGCCCTCGGCGCGCTCGAGGCAATCCATCGCCGCGCGGGTATCGGCGACCGCGCGCTCTCGGAAGGTGGGGTCGGCGCCGTGGCGCTGCTGCGCTCGGCTGTCGCCGAGGCCGCCGAGGTCGTAGCGCATCGCGGGAAAGCCCGCGTCCGCGGACCTGCGCGCCAGTGCGACGTTCATCCGATGGGGGCCGACGCGGTGGATGACTCCCGCATTCAGGACGATCAGGCCCGGCCGCCCGCTCGCGCTCGAGGGCGTGCGCGTGACGATTCCCATTAGGGACTCGTCCTCTCCGAAACACACGGTCGATTCGCCGAACGGAAGCATCCCAAGCGCATTTGACACGACTGGAGGCACCTGACTAGAGCCGCTTGTCCCTCGATTCGCGCGACGTAAGCTGGCGAGCCCTGTGAAGTTCTTCCATTTTGGACCACCCCGCCGTGCGCTCTTCGGAGCGCTGCACCCGTCCCAGGGCTCCGTGCGCGGGCCCGCGGTGCTGCTGTGCAACCCGTTCGGCGAAGAGGCGGTGCGCGCGCACCGCATCTACCGCGTGCTCGCGACCCAGCTCTCGCGCGCTGGCCACCCCGTGTTGCGGTTCGACTACCTCGGGACGGGCGATTCCCAGGGCGACGCCGACGACGTGACGCTCGACGACTGGATCGACGACATCGCGCTCGCGGCAGCGGTTCTGCGCCGGGAATCGGGCGTGTCGCAGCTCGCCGCGGTCGGTCTTCGGCTCGGAGGAACCCTCGCCGCACGTGCCGTCGCGCGGCGCGCCATCGAGCTGCGTCACCTGCTGATGTGGGATCCGATCGTCGCGGGGGCCGCGTATCTCCGCGAGCTCGCCGCGGCGCACGTGGAGTACATGACCGACGAGCTCTCCAAGCCGCAGCCGCCGCCTCGCATGTCGGCCGAAGGGCATCCCGAGGAGGTGCTCGGTCACCCGCTGTCCCCCGCGCTCGCTCGCGCGATGGCTGGACTCGATCTGGCGGATTCGGGCTCGATTCCCGCCCAGGCCATCACGGTCGTCACGACCAAGCCGTCGCCGGAGCTGAGGCGCCTCGAACAAATGCTGCCGAACGCTCGGTGGCTCCCGACGACCACGAGCGTTCCGTGGAACTCCGATGCGGCGCTGAATGACGCCGTGGTTCCGATGGACATCCTCAAGATTCTGATGGCGCGCGTGCAGGAGGAGGGGACGTGATCCCAGTAATCAGCAACGTGGTCGGCCATCGACCCGACGCGACGGTGCACGGTCTCTTCCACGAGCAGGCGACGGCGACGCCGGAGCGGGTCGCGCTCTCGTGGCCCTCTGGGAGCTTGACGTTTCGGCAACTCGCTGCGCGCGCGAACGCCCTCGCGCACGAGCTGGTCGCGCTCGGGGTCGGTCGCGACCAACCCGTCGGGTTGTGTCTCGAGCGGTCACCCGAGACGGTCGTCGCGGCGCTGGCCATCCTCATCGCGGGAGGTGCGTATCTCCCACTCGATCCCGGCTACCCGATCGACCGGCTCTCGTTCTCGCTCGTCGACGCGCGAGCGTCGGTCCTGATCACCCGGAGGCGCCACGCCGAGCGTCTCTCCTCGCTCGGGGTGAAGCTCCTCTCGATCGAGGATCACACCGCGGAGTCCGACACGCCGCCGGCCGATGGCGGTTGCGCGAGCGATCTCGCGTACGTGATGTACACGTCCGGTTCGACGGGCACGCCCAAGGGGGTGCAGATCGAGCACCGTTCGATCGTTCGTCTCGTCGGCCAGGCCGACTACGTGTCGCTCGGTCCCGACACGCGAATGCTCCACGCGGCGCCGCTCGGATTCGACGCGTCGACCCTCGAGCTCTGGGGGCCGCTCCTGCACGGCGGGCAGTGTGTGCTCTACCCCGATCCGATCCCGACGGGACGCGGGCTCGCGGCATTGATCCGCTCGCATGGCGTGACCACCGCCTGGCTCACCGCGGCACTGTTCAACGCGGTGGTCGACGAGGATCCCCGCCACCTCGAGGGGCTGAAGCAACTGCTCACCGGTGGCGAGGCGCTCTCGGTGAGCCACGTACGGCGCGCGCTCGCAGCGCTGCCGGGCACCGAGCTGATCAACGGCTACGGACCGACCGAGTGCACGACGTTCACCACGACGTACTCGATCCCGCGCGACACGCCCGAGGGGGCAACGTCGATCCCGATCGGCACGCCGATCGCCGATACCTCGCTGTTCGTCCTCGACGCCGACATGCGCCCCGTCTCGCCGGGCGAGGTCGGAGAGCTCTACGTCGGCGGACGCGGGGTCGCTCGAGGGTATCTGCGACGACCTGAGCTCGACGCCGAGAAGTTCGTCGAGGTCGGCGGCGGCCGTGTGTATCGGACCGGCGATCTGGTGCGGTGTCAGAGCGACGGGGTGCTCGACTTCGTCGGCCGCGTCGACCACCAGGTGAAGGTTCGCGGGTTCCGGATCGAGCTCGGGGAGATCGAGGCAGCCATCGCGCGCATTCCCGGGATCACCGCGGTCGCGGTAGTCGCACGGGACGACGGCACGGGGAAGCGCCTCGTTGCGTATGTGGTCGGCGAGGACCTCGGCGCGCACGTGCTTCGGGAGAGGCTCGCGGCGTCGCTGCCCGAGTTCATGATCCCGTCGGCGTTCGTGCGGTTGCCCAAGCTGCCGATCACCGCCAACGGCAAGCTCGATCGCGCCGCGTTGCCCGCTCCGGAGAGCCGACGCCCCGAGCTCGCCCAGCCGTACCGAACGCCCGAGGGCGACCACGAGACGGTCATCGCGCGCGTGTTCGCCGAGCTGCTCGGTATCGACCGCGTTGGCGCGCTCGATGGCTTCTTCGAGCTCGGCGGCAACTCGCTCCTCGCGCTCCGCGCGCTCGCCCGGCTGCGAGACGTCGGCCTCCCCGAGATCTCGCACGTGACGTTCTTCGAGAGCCCGACGCCGGCCGGCCTGGCGCGTTCGCTCGAGGCTCCCCGCGCGGCGACTCAGCATGCAGGTAGCACGCCGGCACTTTCTCCCTTCGAGTCGATCGCCATCATCGGCATGGCCGGGAGGTTCCCGGGGGCGCGTGACGTCGAGGCGTTCTGGAAGAACCTGTGTGAGGGACGCGAGTCGATCCGCTCGTTCACCGATCAAGAGCTCGATCCGAGCATCCCCCCGTCGGTGCGGCAGGATCCGGCGTACGTCCCGGTGCGCGGCGTGCTCGACGACGTCGAGCAGTTCGACGCGGGGTTCTTCGGCATCTCGCCCCTCGAGGCGCAGCTGATGGACCCGCAGCACCGGCACTTCCTCGAGGTGTGCTGGGAGGCGCTCGAGCACGCAGGGCACGTGCCCGAGCGGTCGGCTGGTCCCATCGGCGTGTTCGGTGGGATGTACAACGCGACCTATTTCCAGAGGCACGTCCGCGCGCGCCCCGATCTCGTCTCGCGCCTCGGCGAGCTGAACGTGATGCTCGCCAACGAGAAGGACTACGTGACCAGCCGCGCCGCGCACCGGCTCGGGCTCCGAGGGCCCGCGGTGAGCATCCACACGGCGTGCTCGACATCACTGGTCGCGACGGCTGCGGCGATCGACAGCCTGCGCGCCGGGCAATGCGACCTGGCGCTCGCGGGAGGTGTGGCGATCACCTGTCCGCCCAACAGCGGTCACCTCTACCAAGAGGGCTCGATGGCTTCGGCCGACGGGCATACGCGCCCGTTCGATCACCAGGCGGCAGGGACCGTGTTCAGCGACGGCGTCGCGGTGGTGGTGCTGAAGAGGCTGGCCGACGCGCTCGCCGATGGCGATCAGGTCTTTGCGGTGCTTCGTGGCGCCGCGGTGAACAACGATGGCGCGGGGCGCGCGAGCTTCACCGCTCCGAGCGCGGAGGGGCAAGCGGCGGTGATCGCCGCAGCGCACCGGGCCGCGGGCATCGACGCGCGCACGGTGTCGTACGTCGAAGCGCATGGAACCGCGACGCCGCTCGGCGACCCGATCGAAATCGAGGGGATCAGCCGCGCGTTCCGACTTCACACGAGCGATCGTGGGTTCTGCGCGATCGGCTCGCTCAAGGGCAACGTCGGCCACATGGTGATCGCGGCGGGTGCGGCGAGCCTGATCAAGGTCGCTCTCTCGCTCCACCATCGCTTGCTGCCGCCGTCGATCAACTTCGAGCGGCCGACCCCGAAGATCGACTTCGACCGGACCCCGTTCGTGGTGAACACCTCGCTTCGCGAGTGGACCGCGAGCGAGCCGCGCCGCGCGGGCGTGAGCTCGTTCGGGTTCGGCGGGACCAACGCCCACGTCGTGGTCGAAGAGGCCGCGGCGCGTGCGCCGTCTGGAGCGTCGACGCGACCAGGGCAGCTGATCGTCCTCTCGGCCCGCTCGCCGAAGGCGTTGAACGACGCGACGACGAGGCTGATCGCGCACCTCGAGGCCCACCCCGAGGTACCGCTCGCCGACGTCGCACACACGAGCCGCGTCGGGCGTCGCGCGTTCACGCATCGTCGTTGGGTCGTGGCGAAGAGCGCGGCCGACGCCTGCGCGCTGCTGTCGTCGCCGGTCCCCACGCGCACCGGCACCCGCGAGGTGGGCGATCAGCTCGCCGACGTCGCGTTCCTCGCGCCTGGTCAGGGCTCGCAGTACGCCCGCATGGGCCAGGGGCTGCACGAGGCCGAGCCTGCGTTTCGCGCCGCCTGGGACGAGTGTTGCTCGATCCTCGGGGGCGACTTCCGCGCGCGGGCGTTCGCCGGTGATGCCGCTGCGCTCGCCGAGACGAGCCTCACCCAGCCCGCCATCTTCACCCTCGAGTACTCGCTCGCGCGCCTCTTCCTCTCGTGGGGCGTCCGGCCGACCGCGCTCGTCGGTCACAGCGTGGGCGAGTTCGCCTGCGCCGTGCTCGCCGAGGTGATGTCGCTCGAGGACGCGATCCGGCTCGTCGCCGAGCGGGGCCGCCTGATGCAGGCGCTGCCGGCGGGCAGCATGCTGTCGGTGCGGCTTCCCGCCGAGGTCCTCGCGCCGAGGCTCCGCGACGGCGTCGGCATCGCTGCCGAGAACGGGCCGACGCTGTGTGTCGCCGCGGGACCCACCGATGCGATCGACGCGCTCGCGCGTGCGCTCGACGCAGAGGGCGTGGTCAACAAACGCCTGGTCACCTCGCACGCGTTCCATTCGTCGATGATGGATCCGGTCGTCGAGCCGTTCGCCGAGCTCGTGTTGCGGGTGCAGCTCGGAGCGCCGAAGACTCCGATCCTCTCCACTGTCACGGCCGATTGGATGACGCCCGAAGAGGCGAGGAGCCCTCGCTACTGGGCCGAGCACCTGCGCAGGCCGGTTCGATTCGCGCCCGCGGTGGCGAAGCTGCTCGAGTCGCCCAAGCGCTTGCTCCTCGAGATCGGTCCGCGCGCGACGCTGTCGGCGCTCGCGCGTCAGGCGGTGCCCGGAAAGCGCGCGCTCCCCGTCGCCATCCCGACCCTCGCCGACACTCCGGAGCAGGAGTCCGACAGTGCGAGCGCCGCGCTCGGACAGCTCTGGGCTCTCGGCGTGCCGGTCGACTTCGATGCGTTCGTTGCCCACGAGACGCGGCGCCGCGTCTCGCTCCCCACGTATCCGTTCGAACGCCAACGTCATTGGATCGACGCCGAACGTCCCGTCGATTCCGCCGTCCGCCCGAGTCCGAAGCTCGCGTGCGAAGACGAGCAGGAGATCCCCATGTCCCCGTCCGTTTCGCCCGTCTCGAATCGCCGCGACCGCCTCGTCACCCGCGTGCGCGAGCTCGTCGAGGAGGTCTCCGGTGCCGACGTGTCGACGGCGGATCCCGAGACGCCCTGGCTCGAGCTCGGGCTCGACTCGCTGACGCTCACCCAGCTCGCGTTGCAGGTCGGGCGCTCGCTCGGCGTGAAGGTGAGCTTCCGCCAGATCATGGAGGACTACAGGACCGTCGGCGCGCTCGCGGGGATGCTCGATGCAAGCCTGCCACCCGACGCGGCTCCCGCACCTGCACCCGCTCCCGCTCCCGCTCCCGCTCCCGGACCCGTTGTCGCTCCCGTTCGCGCGCCTTCATCGGCGAGCGCTCCCTATCTCCAGCAGGTCATCGATCAGCAGTTGCAGCTGATGGCCCAGCAGCTCGCGCTGCTCGGCGTCGCACCTGCCGGGCCCGCACCGGTGGCCGCAGCGCCGACCCCGCCGCCCGCGCAAGTGGTGGTCCCAAAGGCGCCGCCGAAGAACGAGGAAGAGGTCCCCACCGGTCCGGTGACCTACGACGTCAAGAAGGCGTTCGGCGCGATCGCGCGCATCCACACCAAGGCCGACGAGCTCACGCCGCATCAGCGTGCGCGGCTCGACGCGTTCATCCGCCGCTACAACGAGCGCACGCGCAAGTCGAAGGAGTACACGCAGCGTCACCGCGGTCACATGGCCGATCCGCGCGTGGTCAACGGGTTCCGCCCGCTGACCAAGGAGATCACCTACCAGGTCGTCATCGAGCGCTCGCGCGGCAGCCGTCTGTGGGATCTCGACGGCAACGAGTACATCGACGTGCTCAACGGCTTCGGCATGAACATGTTCGGCTGGCAGCCGGACTTCCTCCGCAAGGCGGTGCACGAGCAGGTCGACCTCGGCTACGAGATTGGCCCGCAGCACGTGTTGGCCGGCGAGGTCTCCGAGCTGTTCGCCGAGCTCACCGGCGCCGAACGCGTCGCGTTCTGCAACACCGGGTCCGAGGCGGTGATGGGGACCATGCGGATCGCGCGCACGGTCACCGGACGGAACCTGGTCGCGATCTTCACCGGCGCCTACCACGGCATCTTCGACGAGGTGATCGTCCGCGGCACCAAGAAGCTCAAGACCATCCCTGCCGCGCCGGGCATCCTCCCGACGTCGTCGCAGAACATGTTGGTGCTCGACTACGGAACGCCGGAGTCGCTCGAGATCCTGAAGCAACGAGCGCACGAGCTCGCGGCCGTGGTCGTCGAGCCGGTGCAGAGCCGGCGCCCGGACTTCCAGCCGGTCGAGTTCCTCCGCGAGGTGCGCGCGCTCACCGAGAAGGCGGGCACCCTCCTGATCTTCGACGAGGTGGTCACCGGGTTCCGCTCGCACCCGGGCGGCGCGCAGGCGCTGTTCGGCATTCGCGCCGACCTCGCGTCGTATGGAAAGGTCGTCGGCGCGGGCATGCCGATCGGCGTCATCGCCGGCAAGCGGCAGTTCATGGACGCGCTCGACGGCGGCTTCTGGCAGTTCGGCGACGACTCCATCCCCACGGTCGGCGTGACCTACTTCGCCGGCACCTTCGTCCGTCACCCGCTGGCGCTCGCGACGGCGAAGGCGGCGCTCCTCCACATGAAAGAGGCGGGGCCCGCGCTGCAAGAGCGGCTGACGGCAAAGACCGCCGCGATGGCCGCGGAGCTCAACGCCCACTTCGCCGAGGTGGGCGCGCCGATGAAGATCAATCAGTTCGCGTCGCTCTGGCGCAACGCCTTCACCGAGGAATTGCCCTACTGCGATCTCGTCTACGCGATGATCCGCGATCGGGGAATCCACATCCTCGACAACTTCCCGTGCTTCCTCACCGAGTCGCATTCCGACGACGACGTCGCGGCGATCGTTCGCGCCTACAAGGAGGCGGTCGCCGAGATGCAAGCCGGTGGGTTCTTCCCGCCCGCCAAGAGGCGCGTGGTCGTCGCCGAGAGCGCGAGGGCCGAGTCGAACGAGCGCATCTTGCGCCGCGTGCCCTCGACCGAGCCGCAACGCGAGATCTGGCTCGCCACGCGCCTCGGCGCGGAGGCGTCCCTCGCGTTCAACGAGTCGGTGTCGCTGCAGCTCCGCGGCGAGCTCGACGTCGGTGCGCTGCGCGCGGCCGTGCGTGCCCTGCCGCGCCGCCACGACGCGCTGCGCTCCACCTTCTCCGCTGACGGCCTCGAGATGATCGTCCCGAGCGAGCCGCTCGAGCTCGAGGTGCCGCTCCGCGACCTGTCCGGGCTCCCCGAGCGCGAGGTCGAGGTCCAGGCTACTTGCGAGCGACACGTCACCGAGCCCTTCGACCTCGAGGCGGGGCCGCTGATCCGCGCCGAGATCCTCCGCCTGTCGCCCGATCACCACGTGCTCGTGTTCACCGGTCACCACATCGTGCTCGACGGGTGGTCGTACTGGGTCATCGTCAAGGAGCTCGCCGCGCTCTATGCGCAGCACGTCGGCACGCGCACCAAGGAGTTGCCGATCGCGCCCTCGTATGCCGACTACGCCGTCGCCCAAGAGCGCCGGCGGGAGGCGCCCGAACTGCGTGCGAACGAGCAGTGGTGGGTCCAGCGATTCGCCGATGGCGCGCCCACCCTCGACCTGCCGACCGATCGTCCTCGTCCCGCGATGCGGACCCAGGTGTCCGGGCGCGTGGACCACGTCCTGCCTGCCGAGGTCGTGGCTGCCGTGCGCAAGGCCGGAGCCCGCCATGGCGCGAGCCTCTTCGCTTCCTTGCTCGCTGGCTTCGACGTGCTGCTCCACCGACTGTCGGGGCAGGGCGATCTCGTCGTCGGGATCCCCGCCGCGGGGCAGAACGCCGAGGGCCTCGAAGGGCTCGTCGGGCACTGCGTCGGGATGTTGCCGCTCCGCGCTCGGGTGTCGCGGGCCACGACGTTCGCCGAGCTCCTCGGCCAGTCCAAGCAGACCGTGCTCGACGCGTTCGAGCACCAGGACGTCACCTTCGGACGCGTGCTCCAGGAGCTGCCGCTCGCCCGCGATCCGGGGCGCCTCCCGCTGATCAGCGTCATCTTCAACATCGACCAGGCGCTGACCGGCGAGGGACACGCGTTCCCCGGGCTGGAGCTCTCGTTCGAGAGCAACCCGCGCCGGTTCGAGACGTTCGAGCTGTTCGTCAACGCCGTCGACGGAGGTGCGTCCGGGATGCGGCTCGAGTGTCAGTACAACCGCGACCTGTTCGACCGAGCGACCGTCGAGCGGTGGCTCGCGTCCTTCGAGACGCTGCTGCGCGCTGCGGCGAACGATACGTCGCTCACCCTCGCCGAGCTGCCGATCCTCTCCGAGATCGACCAGCGTCTGCTCGCCGGGTGGAACCGCACCGACGCCGCGTATCCGCGGGCGACGCGTGTGGAGGCGCTCGTCGCCGCGACGATTCGTCGCCTGCCCGACAAGGTCGCGGTGCTGACCGAGCAGGGCGCGATGACCTACGCCGAGCTCGGCGCGCGCGCCGCCACGGTGGCGGGCAGGCTGCGGGCACATGGAGTTGGCGCGGGTGATCTCGTCGGCTTGATGGTCGATCGGGACGAGCACCTCCTCGTCGGCCTGCTGGGCATCCTCGAGGCGGGAGCCGGCTATCTACCGCTCGATCCGTCGTTCCCCGCGGAGCGACTCGCCTTCATGATCGCCGACGCCAGGGTGAAGCTCGTCGCGACGACAAGCGCCGTGGCCGAGCGCGTGCGCGTCGAGCGCGCCGTCTTGCTCGACCGCCCGGCCGAGGCCACAAAGGGCCCGAACGGCCCCGCCGCGAGCGCCGAGGACGTTGCATACGTAATCTATACGTCTGGCTCGACCGGCAAGCCGAAGGGCGTGCGCGTCCCGCACCGCTCGGTGGTCAACCTGCTCGCGAGCGTCGCCCGCGAGCCGGGAATGCGCGAGAACGACGTCGTCCTCGCGGTCACCACGCTCTCGTTCGACATCGCGGTCTCGGAGCTCGTCCTGCCGCTCACCGTGGGGGCGACGATCGTGCTCGCCAGCCGCGCCGAGGCGACCGATGGCGACCGCTTGCGAGCGCTCGTCGAGCAGAGGGGCGTGACCTTCGTCGACGCCACGCCCTCCACCTGGCGCATGCTCCTGGCCGCAGGTTGGCAGGGAAACGGGCAGCTGAAGGCGATCTGCACCGGCGAGGCGATGCCGCGCGAGCTCGCGACCGAGCTCCTTCCGCGGGTCTCGAGCCTGTGGAACGGCTACGGTCCGACCGAGACGACCGTCTGGTCGTCGTTCCACCACGTCGACGGCAAACACGACGGGCCGGTTCCCATCGGAAGGCCGATCGCCAACACGCAGATCCACGTGCTCGACGAGTCTCTCTCGCCGGTGCCGGTCGGCGTGGTCGGCGAGCTGTGGATCGGCGGCGACGGGGTCACCCTCGGGTACCTCGATCGTCCCGAGCTGACGGCGGAGCGATTCGTCAAAGACCCATTCCGCATCGGCGGGACGATGTACCGCACCGGCGACCTCGGTCGGTGGCGCAATCACGGCGTGCTCGAGTGCCTCGGCCGCACCGACTTCCAGGTGAAGCTCCGTGGATATCGCATCGAGCTCGGCGAGATCGAGCTCGCGCTGGCCGAGCAGCCCGGCGTCGCGCAGGTGGTGGTGGTCGCCCGCGAGGACCGCCCGGGTGACGTGCGTCTGGTTTCGTACCTGGTCACCCGCGACCAGGGGCTCGATGAGGACGCGCTGCGCGCGGCGCTCTCTCGGCGGCTCCCCGAATACATGATCCCGGGCTGGTTCGTCCGCTTGCCGTCCTTGCCCTTGCTCCCCAACGGCAAGGTCGATCGGAAGTCCCTGCCGGCGCCGGTCGTTTCGGCCGAGGGGGCGAGCTCCATCGAGGCCCCCCGGACGCCGATGGAGAGCGTGGTGGCAGCGGCGTTCTGCGAGCTGTTGGCTCTGCCACGGGTGGGGCTCGACGACGACTTCTTCCGCCTCGGTGGGCACTCGTTGCTCGCGGCGCAGATGGCTGCGCGTCTCGGACGTGAGCTCGAGCGCCCGATCCCGATGCGGGTGGTGTTCGAGCGCTCGACGCCGAAGCGCCTCGCGGCCTGGCTCGACGAACAGGCCAAGACCGATCTGCCGCGGGTGTCGCGTCGCCCCGATGCGGCCGCGCCCGCGCCGCTGTCGTTCATGCAGCAACGCCTCTGGTACCTCGAGCAACTCGAGCTCGGGCGGGTGGTCTACAACGTGCCGTCCGCGCACCGGTTGCATGGACCGCTCGACGAGGCCGCGTTCCAGCGGGCGTTCGACGAGATGGTGCGGAGGCAGAGCACGCTGCGCACGATAGTCGGCCTGTCCCAGGGCTCGCCGGTGCAGGTCGTACTCGACCGGCTCTCGCTGCCGCTGTTCCCCGCCGTCGATCTGTCGGGCTTGCCGCGCGAGGACCGCGAACGCGAGCTCGCGGCGCGCCTCACCGCACACATCGCCGAGCCGTTCGACCTGACCAGGGCGCCTCTGTTCCAGGCGCGGATGTTCCGGCTCGGACCCGAGGAGCACCTGTTCTTCTTCATGCCGCACCACCTCGTCTGGGACGGCTGGTCGTTCGACCTGTTCTACGAGGAGATGTCGGATCTGTACGGCGCGTTCTCTCAGGGGCGCGCGCCCAAGCGCCCGGCGCCGACGGTGTCGTATCAGGACTTCACCGAGTGGCACCGCGAGTGGCTCTCCGGCGCGGAGCTCGAACGGCAGGTCGAGTTCTGGAGGAACAAGCTCGCGGGCGCGCCCGACGCGCTCGACCTCCCGCTCGATCGGCCACGGCCGCCGGTGCAGTCGGGCGAGGGCTCGACCGAGTGGCTCACCCTCTCGGCCCCCCTCACCAAGGCCATGCGCGAGGTGGGCCTCCGCGAGGGCGCGACGCTGTTCATGTCGCTGCTCGCTGCGTGGGCGCTCTTGCTTCATCGCCTCACCGGACAGCGCGAGCTGGTGATCGGTACGCCGGTCCGCGGGCGCAGTCTCCCCGAGCTCGAGAACGTCATGGGCTTCTTCGTCAACGCGCTCCCGCTGCGGCTCCGCATCGACCCGGAGCAGACCTTCGTCGAGCTGTTGCGCTCGATCCGGCGTGACGTGATGGAGGCGTTCGATCACCAGGACGTGCCGTTCGAGCACCTGGTGCGCGTGCTCGACGTGTCGCGCGACGAGAGCCGGTTCCCCATCTACCAGTCGTTCTTCTCCTACCAGGACGCGCGCAATCGCCCGCTCTCGTGGGGTGCTTTGCGACACGAACACCTCTTGGTGTTCCAGCCTGCATCCGCGCAGGATCTGTCGCTCTGGTTCCTCGAAGGACCGTCGGGACCCGCCGGTGGCCTCAACTACAACACCGACGTCCTCGACCTCGAGACCGTGCAGCGAATCAAGGGGCGCTACCTCGCGCTCTTGGACGAGATCGTTCGCGATCCGATGCGCTCCTGCGGCGCGCTGCTCTCTTTGCCCGAGGGCGAGCGCGTCCAGATCGAGCGCTGGAACGAGACCACGCGTGCGCTGCCCGTCGAGCGCGATCTCGCTCGGTATCTTGGTGCCGCGATCGATCGCCATCCCCGTCGCATCGCGGTCCGGTGTGGCGATCGGACGTTGACCTACGCAGAGCTGTGGAGCCGCGCCGGACAGATTGGCGCTGCGCTCCGCGGACGTGGCGTCGGTCGTGGCGACGTGGTCGCGCTGCACCTCGAGCGCTCGCCGGACATGCTCGCGGCCCTGCTCGGGGTGCTCCGCGCCGGCGCGACGTATTTGCCCCTCGACCCGGAGTTCCCGCGCGATCGCGTGCGGTTCATGTTGGAGGACGCGCGCGCGCGGGTCATCGTGTCGGACGGCGATGCGGCCGGCATGCCCGAGGAGCAGGTGCTCCGCGTTCGGGAGGTCTCGGGCGACGGCAGGTGCGAACTGCCAACCCTCGAGGGGGGAGATCCGGCCTACCTGATCTACACCTCGGGCTCGACCGGCAAACCGAAGGGCGTGTCGGTCCCGCATCGCGCGGTCATCAACTTCCTCGCGAGCATGCAGCGCGAGCCTGGGATCGAGGCGAGCGATCGACTCGTCGCGGTGACGACGCTCTCGTTCGACATCGCCGTGCTCGAGCTGCTCCTGCCGCTGAGCGTCGGCGCAGAAGTCGTGCTCGCCACGCGTCAGCAGGCGACAGACGGAGTCGCCCTGAAGCAGCTGCTCGAGCAGAGTCACGCGACGATCATGCAGGCGACGCCGGCGACCTTCCGGATGCTGGTCGAAGCAGGGTTCGAAGGCGGTGGCGAGCTCACCGCGCTCTGTGGCGGCGAGGCGCTCCCCGCCGAGCTCGCCGACGCGCTGGTCACGCGCTGCGGTGCGGTGTGGAACATGTACGGCCCGACCGAGACCACGGTCTGGTCGACGTGCGGACGCGTCAGGCCCGGCGAGCCGATCACCATCGGCCGGCCGATCGCCAACACCCAGATCTGGATCCTCGATGAACGGGGCGCACCCGTTCCGATCGGCGTGCCGGGCGAGATCTACATCGGCGGAGAGGGCGTCGCGCTCGGCTATCACGGCCGTCCCGAGCTCACCGACGAGCGATTCGTGCCCGACCCGTTCTCGTCGCGGAGCGGTGCGCGCATGTATCGCACCGGCGATCGCGGACGGTGGCGCGGCGACGGCCAGCTCGTGCACCTCGGCCGGAACGACCAGCAGGTGAAGGTCCGGGGCTATCGCATCGAGCTCGGCGAGATCGAGATGGTGCTGGCGAGCCACCCGGGAGTCGCCCGCGCCGTCGTCGATGCGCGTCCGGGACCGGGCGGCGAGAAGCGCCTGGTGGCGTACGTCGTCCCGCGAGAGCAGATGCCGTCCGCAAGCGACCTGCGAGAGCTCCTGCGGGCGAGCTTGCCCGACTACATGGTTCCCGTCTCGTTCACCGCCCTCGAGCGCGTCCCGCTCACGCCCAACGGCAAGATCGATCGCCGCGCGCTCCCCGAGCCCGCGACGGCCGTCACGCCGAGCTCGTCACTCGTCGCACCGCGCACGCCGTCCGAGAGGCTCGTGGCCGAGGTGTTCCGCGAGCTGCTGGGGGTCGAGTCCGTTGCCGTCGACGACAACTTCCTCGACCTCGGGGGACACTCACTGCTCATCATGCGCGCGATCGCCATGCTCGAGAGCAAGACGGGCAAGCGCGTGAGCCCGCGCTCGTTCGTCTTCCAGTCGCTCGAGCAGGTCGCCCACGAGTACGATCACGCGAGCACCGAACCGGAGCCGAACGCCCCTCCGCCGCGGAATTCGGGCGTCATCTCCCGCCTGTTCTCGGCGCTCACTCGTCGCGGGTGAAGTAGTAGCCGCTGTACGCCTCGATCTCCTTCCCACGCGCGAAGGGGACGAGGCACGACGTCTCGCGGTTCTGCCAGTCGTCGACGGCGTGGTAGCCGAGCGCCTCGATGCTGCGGACGAAGTCGGCGCGGTTGAAGATGCGATACGCGTGGAATGCGCGGCCGGTCGACTGGACGGTGACGAAGCTCTCACCGTCGTAGAGCGGCAGCTTGTTGAGGATGATGTGCTTCGGACGGGCGCCGGCCTTGGCGAGCAACTCGACCAACGATTCGTCGCAGTACTGGAGCGCGCCCGCCGACAGGAAGACGTCGCAGTCGCGCGCGCCGTCGACCGAGTTGGTGAACGAGAGATGGCTTGCGTTTCGCTCTCGGGCGAGCTCCTCACCGACCTTGGTGATGGCTGGCATGTCGTAGACCGTCCAACGCAGGCCGGGAGCGTAGTCGAGGTAGCCCTGCCACCCGTGGTACGAGACGCCGACGTGTCCGCCGAAGTCGAACACGTGCGCGTTCGGCTCCTCGTCGAGGATTCGCCGCAACCAGAAGAGGACGGCGTAGTCGCTCTCGCACGCCTTCTTCATCCGATCGCGGTACATCCCCGCGAGCTCGACGTGGTCGTAACCGACCCGGGTCCCCTTGGGGATCGCCGCCTCGGCCTCGGCGAACGTGGAATACACGCCGCGGAAGGTTCCGCGCGGACCGCGGGCGAAGCTCCGATCGTACTCGAGGGCCAGCGCGTCGCCGATCACGGGAACCCGCCAGATGTTGCGCGCGACTCGTTGACCGAATTCGTAGAGCGACACGGGTCTCCTATACATCGGCGCCGGTCCGGCTATGAATCCCCCCGGGCACGACATGATGGATCTCGCCTCGGCGCTGCGCGCGCTCCTCCCCCGGCCGATTGCCACGGCAGTCGTGCCCGCGACGGGGCCGCTTTCGCTCTTCCCCGAGGAACAGCGAGCGGTTGCCCTTGCGGTCAGCAGCCGGCGCGCGGACTTCGCGGCCGGGCGGAGCGCTGCGCGCAAGGCGATGGCCCAGCTCGGGATGCCCGCGGTCGCGATTCCCGTCGGTCCGCGCCGCGAGCCGGTCTGGCCGCTCGGCGTGGTCGGGAGCATCTCCCACGCGTCGGGTTGGGCCCTCGCAGCGCTCGCGCGTGCCGACACACCCGGAGCGCCGCGGGGGCTCGGCATCGACGTCGAGGTGCACGCGCCGCTCGCACCCGAGCTCGAACCCTTGGTGCTGACGGCGCGCGATCGGCTCGAGCACGCCACGACGATGCTCGCGTTCTCCGCCAAGGAGAGCGTCTACAAGGCGCTCTTCCCGACCCTGGGCTGGCTGCTCGAGTTCTCCGACGTGACGATCGAGGTCGTCGGCCCCGAGGCCTTCCGCGCCGTCGCGCGCTCTCGCGACGAAGAGCGCACGCTCGAAGGTCGGTTCACGGTCCAGGGGCCGCTGCTCCTCACAGCCGTCACTTGGTGACGGTGCGGCAGCCCACGGCGACCTTCACGTTGACGACGTCACCGGCTTTGACCTTCGCGCAGGTGGCGCCGCGGAGCTCCACCTTGCCGTCGGGGGTCCAAGCCCACCCGTCGACCGGGTCTTGGGGGACGAGCACGCCGTCGACCAGGACGTTGGTGATGCCGCGATCGTCGGGGACCTTCTCGAGCGTGATGACGCACGAGTCGATGACCTTCGCGGCGACCGCCGAGAGTGCCGCGACGAACGAGTCCTGGGTGATCGCCGTTGCCGAGTAGTAGAGCGGCTCGCCGGGCTTGGCGTCCTCGCGTGCGGTGCCACCCGCCTTGGCGAGCTCGTTCAAATCGCTGGTGTACGGGCCGAGGCCGGGTGCGCCGAAAACGAACGTCTTCACTCCCGCGGCGGCCAGGTCGGCGATCGCCGCCTTCGTCGCGTCGGCGTCGACGCACACGCGCCACCCTCCGCCCGAGGGCACGAGGGCAGGATCGCAGCAGTTGAACGTCGCGTCGCAGGCGCGACCTCCCGGCGCGATCTGGCCCTCGAGGTTGTAGGCGCAGCGATCGGGGCCGCAGGGCGCGTTGGCGCAGTTGGGCGCACCGTCGGTCGCGAACAACACGAACGCCGGCTGCGGCAGGGCCTTGATCTTGGGTGCGAGCGCGCTCAGCGTCGCCGCGGAAGGCGTGCCTCCGTAGGGTGTCTGGAAGCGGAGGACCTCGACGATCTTGTCGTAGGTGGCCGGTGAGCCCGGGGTGAGTGGGAAGAACTCGTCGCCGGTGGTGCAAGCGTCGGTTCCCTTGACCGGCCCGGGGAACAGGCCGAGGCCTACGGAGATACGGCTGCCGAGCCGACGGAGCACCCCCGTCTTGGCGTGGAGCAGGGCCAGCGTGATCACGTCCCACTTGGTCGGACCGGTGGCGGTCTCCCTCTCGGACATCGAGCCGGAGCGGTCGAGCACCACGTAGAGCGAGGTGGGCTTCTGGCCGATCTCGTTGCAGGCGCAGACGCCCGCGTCCTTGCCGTCGGAGCAGTTGAACGACGCGTCGGCCGCACCGACGTCGAACCCGGGATCCCAGACGTCGGCGCCGACGCGGCCGGTGTCCTCGTAGCCGTCGCTCAGACCCAGCGGACGCTCGCGGCTGCTGCAGGCGAGGAGCAGTGCCGGTGCGAGGGCACCGAAGATTGCGGCGGCGCGGCGGAGCCCCATGAAGACCTCCACTCTAGCGCGTTGCCTCGACCATGGCTCGCAGCAGCCCAGAGGGCTCGTCCTGCCGCATCAACGCCTCGCCGATCAGCGCGCCGTCGAGCCCCGTTCGCGAGAGCGCCGACACCTCCTCGGGCTTGCCCACGCCGGAGAACCAGAGCGCGACGAGGTTCTCGGGGATGGCAGCGAGCACCCGTGTCGCGCGCTCCTTGTCCATGTGGAGCGTGGCGAGATCGCGCGCGTTGACGCCCAACACGTCCGCGCCGGCCGCGAGCGCGCGTGTCAGCTCTCCCTCGTCGATCACCTCCACGATCGGCGTCAGCCCGCGCGCTCGGCTCGCGCGGAGCAGGCGCGAGAGCGCGTCGTCGTCGAGGATGCGGACGATGAGGAGCACCGCGTCGGCTCCGGCCCGGCGCGCGGCGTCGATCTGCACCTCGTCGATCGTGAAGCCCTTGGCGAGCAACGGCACGTCGACGACGCGGCGTGCGCTCGCGAGATCCTCGTAGCCGCCGTCGAAGTGTGCGCGGTCGACCAGCACGCTGATCATCGACGCGCCTTCGCGTGCGTACACCGTCGCGCGCGAAGGCACGCTCAACGTGCGCGAGAGGGGGCCCGCCGAGGGCGAGCGCTTCTTGATCTCGGCGATCAGCCGGAGCGGCTCCCCCGGCGCACGCGCGAGTCGCGCCGCGACGTCGAGCGGTTGGTGGTCGATCTCGGGCGGGAGCTCCCGCGCGAGGTGGGCACACTCCTCGCGCGTCGCGGCGAGGATGGCGTCGAGCACGGAGCCCATGTCACCCGTGCTCCCCGCGCATGTGGTCGCGCCAGGCGTGGAGCGTCGCGCGGGCGTCGCCCCGATCGATGGCCGCCTCGGCACGCTCGCGCGCCTCGCGCAGATCGGCGGCGCGACCCGCGATGAGCAGCGCGCACGCCGCGTTCAAGACCACCGCAGTGCGCGCGCCGGAGCGCTCGCCCTCGAGAAGCGCCTCTGCGATGGCCGCGTTCTGCCTGGCGTCGCCGCCGGCGAGCGAGGACAGCGGGACCGGCTCGAGCCCGGCGTCGCGCGGCTCGATGGTGCGCTCGGCGAGGGTGCCGTCGGCGCGGAGCTCGGTGATCCGGGTCGGTCCGGCGGGCGAAACCTCGTCGAGCCCGCGCGGCGCGCCAACGGCCTGCTCGCCGTGGACCACCCACGCGCCGCGGAGGCCGAGGAGTCGGAGCACCTCGGCGAACGACTGGCGCCGACCGTCGTCGAAGACCCCGAGCAGCTGGTGGGTGGCTCCGCCCGGATTGGCCAGCGGGCCGAGCAGGTTGAAGATGGTGCGAATGCCGAGCTCGCGCCGCACCGGGGCCGCGTGGCGGAGGGCTGAGTGATGCCTCGGGGCGAAAAGGAAGGCGATGTGGTGCTGCTCGATCGAGGCGGCGAGCCGCGCGTCGAACGCGTCGTCGAGCGGTCCCTCGATGGTCACGCCGAGAGCCTCGAGCAGATCGGCGCTCCCTGATCGGGAGGAGATCGCGCGATTGCCGTGCTTGGCGACGTGGACACCTGCGGCCGCGACGACGATCGCAGCGAGGGTCGACACGTTGAAGGTGGCTGCGCCGTCTCCCCCGGTGCCACAGGTGTCGAGCACCGGACCTTGGACGTTGGCCGTGACGCGGCGTGCCCGGCTGCGGAGCGCGCGCGCGGCGGCGGCGATCTCCCCGGGCGTCTCGCCCTTGGCACGGAGGGCGACGGCGAGCGCGGCGATCTGCGCGGGCGTGAGCTCGCCGTCGAGGATCGCGCCGAACACCTGCTCGACGTCTGCCGGCGCGAGCTCTTCGTGGGCGAGCAGGCGCTCGAGCGTTTGCGGGACGAATGACACGGTGCAGGAGTCTAGCGTGCTTGCTACGGTCGAGGCATGGATCGTCTGGTCTGCGCGACTCTCCTGTTGCTCGGTGTCATGGGGTGCGGAAGCTCCGAGACCTCGGACGGCGGAGGCCCGACCGACGTCGGCCTGTCGGACGGGGGCGTCGACACCAACGTCGACACCGCCCCGACGTGCTCGGCTGCGACCTGCGCCGACCCGGGTTCGGTCTGTGTCGGCGCCGCCTGTGTGGCGGACTGTCGCTACAAGGCGGCGGTGTCCTGCGCCGCCGGCAGCGCCTGCGATTTCACCGACGGCAAGTGCAAGGCCCCGGCGAGCACGTGTTTCCTCCCCGCGGTGTTCGAGCCTTGTCCCTCGGCCGGAGCGCCGGACAAAACGTGTGGCCCGGGCCTGTTGTGCGACGGCAAGGGCGCGTGCGTGCTCGGTGGGATGGGCTGCACGGGAGACGCGTGCGACTCGAGCGGTCGCTGCTGGGCGACCGGTTGTCCGTGCGAGCGCCCCGCCGCGCGCTGCGCGGTCGCCAAGCTCGACGATCTCAACAAGGCGGAGTTCGTCGGCGCGCTCTACAGCGGATCCGACAAGGAGGGCGCGTTCGATCTCGACTTCGACGACGTGTGCTCCGCCTACGCGGTGACCATGATCTCCGGTCCCGACAACCTCCGGCAGATGACCCCCGACGGCAAGCTCACGTCGTGGACCAGCACGACCAACCTGAACATGGGCCAGGTCGCGGTGCTGCGCGTGCCGACCGGCGAGTTCAAGGAGCTCGGCGACGTCGCCGCGACGTACATCTGCTGCGCCACGTGCGGCTGCGTGGAGACGGGTGCAGATGGTCGGCTCGGAGTGGTGCACCTCGATCGTACGAGCACCACCCGGCCGTTGCCCAACGTGCTCGCGGCCAAGCCGACCACCGGCACCGGGCCCTTCGGCGATCCGGTCATCGACACCGGTCCGTATGCCCTCACCTGGGGCGCGGACAAGTCGCTCTACGCCGGAAACGTCGAGACCAACGGCGACTTCGTGCGCGTCGATCTCGCGGCCAAGACCACGACCACGGTCACGTCGTTCCTCGCGCGGGTGACGGCGGCGGCGATCTTCGATCTCACACGGCTGCTCGTCGCGACCGAGGGCGGCAAGGTCTACCTCCTCACGACCGCGACCGGAGAACGCAAGGAGTGGGCGACGCTGCCCGCGCACGTCACGAGCATCCGTCGCGACAAGTTCACCGGACGCGTCTACGCCGAAGTCGCCACCAAGCCGCCGCAGATCCTCGAGATTGCCGCCGACGGCACCGGCTCGAAGCTCTTCCAGAGCCCGCCGCGCCTCGGCCGCATCGCCATCGCCCCGGACAACCAGCTCTACCACCTGTCCGTCTACCCGCAGGTATTCTGGAAGGCGAAGACGAGCATCGTTTCTTGGCCGCTCCCCAGCAAGCGCTGAGGTCGGATCCGAGATCAACACGAAGGCGCGGAGACGCGAAGAAGTGAGGAAGGACCTTGGAAGCTGCCGTTCTCGGCAGACGCGTCGTCGTTGCATCGCGCAGACGTCGTCGCGGCCCGCGGCAGGCGCCCTTCTAACGTTCCTCCTCACTTCTTCGCGTCTCCGCGCCTTCGTGTGAATCTCGTTCTCTGCCGCCGCGTCGTCTCACGCTTGCCGGGACCTAACGCCGCGGTCGAGGGCACGCACGTCGACTGCCGACTGTCGACTGTGGACCTCGTCGACCTCTTCGACCCCCGCGAACGCCGTGAAATCCGCTTGTGTTCGCGCGATGGCTTGCCGCTCGCGCGACGCGTCATTAACCCCGCGGGCATGTCCGCCAAGGCCCCCGCTCCGCCGCTCCCCGACCTGTCGCCCGTTCGTCGTGCGTTGATCTCGGTGTCCGACAAGAGCGGCATCGTCGAGCTCGGAAAGGCGCTCGTCGCTCGGGGAGTGGAGATCCTCTCGACCGGAGGAACGGCCAAATCGCTCGTCGACGCGGGCGTGCCGGTCACTCAGGTCAGCGAGTACACCGGCTCGCCCGAGATCATGGGCGGTCGGGTGAAGACGCTCCACCCGCGCGTCCACGGCGGCATCCTCATGCGCGGCGATCTCGACCTCGAAGATCTCGCCAAGGTCGGCGGCAAGCCGATCGACATGGTGGTGGTCAACCTCTACCCGTTCGAGCAGACGGTCGCGAAGGGAAGCGCCTCGCACGCGGAGATCATCGAGGAGATCGACATCGGCGGTCCGTCGATGGTCCGCTCCGCGGCCAAGTCGCACCCGCGCGTCGCGGTGCTCGTCGATCCGGCCGATTACGCCGTCGTGATCGCCGAGCTGAACGAGAAGAACGGCACCACGCTCGCCACGCGCGCGCGCCTGGCCGCCAAGGCCTTCGCGCACACCGCGGCGTACGACGGCGCGATCGCCGGCTACCTCTCGCGGGAGCCCGACGGCGATCCGCTCTACCCGCAGTACCTCACGCTCACGTTCGAGAAGGGTTACAAGCTCCGCTACGGCGAGAACCCGCACCAGACCGGTGCGTTCTACCGCGAGCGCACGGCGGCCACGGGCTCGCTCGCGCGCGCCGAGTCGCTCGGCGCCGGCGGCAAGGAGCTCTCGTTCAACAACTTCGTCGACGTGCAAGCGGCGCTCGACGCCGTTCGCGAGCACACCGCACAGGCCGCGTGCGTGATCGTCAAGCACACCAACCCCTGCGGCACCGCGACCGCACCGAGCCTCGAGGAGGCGTATCGCGTCGCGCGTGACGCCGATCCGGTGAGCGCGTTCGGCGGAATCGTCGCCCTCAACCGTGACGTCGACGTGGCCACCGCCAAGGCGATGAGCGAGATCTTCCTCGAGTGCATCGTCGCGCCGTCGTTCTCCGAGGCGGCACTCGAAATCCTCAAGAACAAGAAGAACCTGCGCCTCCTCGCGGTAGGCGCTGCTCCGTCGCACGTCGGCGCGCAGCTCGATTATCGGAAGATCGGCGGCGGTCTCGTCGCGATGAGCGCCGATCTCTCCGGCGACGGCGAGGTCGAGAACGCCAAGATCGTCACCAAGCGAAAGCCCACCGACGAGGAGCTCCGCGCCCTCTCGTTCGCCTGGCGCGTGACCAAACACGTCAAGTCCAACGCCATCGTCCTCGCGCGCTCCGGCGAGGGCGCCGGCGTGTTCCGCACGGTCGGGGTCGGCGCAGGCCAGATGTCCCGCGTCATCTCGGTCGAGATCGCGCTGAAGAAGGCCGGCGACCTCGCCAAGGGCAGCGTGCTCGGCTCCGACGCGTTCTTCCCGTTCCCCGACGGCGTCGAGGCCGCGGCCAAGGGCGGCATCACCGCGATCGCGCAGCCTGGTGGCAGCGTGAAGGACGCCGACATCATCGCCGCGGCCGACGCGGCCGGCATCGCGATGGTGTTCACGGGCGCGCGTCACTTCCGTCACTGAGCTCCAGAACCAGCGTCGGAACCCTCGACAACCGCCAGCTCGCGAACAGCGAGCCGAGGAGCATGGTGAACCCGAGCGCGAAGCTCGCGAGGCCCCACTGCAGGGGTGACTGCGGCGCGCGTACCAGTCGCGACTGAATCGACCAGTGGAGGTACGTGGCGACGAGCGGCAGGACGACCACTCGGCTCCGAGAGCGCCAGACGATCCACGCGATGGCAGCCGAGATCGCCAGCTCGCACAGGGCGACGTGGTGGGGGAGTGCCCCGCCGCGCCAGCCGAAGGTCCACGCGGACAGGTACCGCGCATAGGCGGCCCACCCGAGCTGTCGCCACAGGTCGGGGGATTGCGCCGCGACGAACCTGAGCGCCGATGCGCGCACCTCGGGCTCCGTGCGAACGCGGTAGTCGTCGCGCGGCGGAGAGGCTGCCTCGTCTTCGCTCGGATCGACCGGCCTCCGGAGCGCGAACAACGAGAGGACGATCGCGCCCATCAGCGCCGAGACCGGCAAGAAGGCGGGCATGCTCGTCGCGATGTACAGCAGGGTCACCGAGACGTAGGCCACCACGCCGGCCTCGCGGCGGATCCAACGCGTCCCGAGCAGCATGAAGACCGGGAGCCCGATCATCCCGTCGAGCTTGTACTGGCTCCTCCAGAAGAGGATATGCGCGGCGACGAGGCAGCCGAAGATCACCCACGTCGCGCGAATCGCGCGCGAGAGCACCGTGCGTCCCCACGCGTCGAGGTCGCGACGGCTCGTCACCTCACGGTTCGACCAGAGCGCCGCCGCAACCATCCCGAACAGGAAGAGGGCGACGACTACCGTCAGGTCGTGCGCATCGAGCCGACGCGCGAGCTGCGGAACGAGCGCGACCCCGATGGCGCCGAACGAGGGCACCGCGATCGCGGACGGCGAGAGCTTCAGCTCCAACGCCCACGCGAGCGCGCGCAGCTTCGCGACGAACACGATGGGCCACACGAGCGTCGCGACCTTCCCGACGCCTCCGAGGAGCGCCCAGGTCTCGGTCCCGAGCGTCAGATCGCCCTGGTACAAGATCGCGATCAGCGCCACGAACACCGCGGGTCTCGGCGAGCCGATGCGGGTCAGGAGGGCAGCGCCGCCGATGAGAGCGATCGCATACAGCTCGCTCAACAACCCAACGCCAACGATTCCCCAGACCGAGGCGTCATCCTTCATGGCGCCGGAGATCATCGTGAGCCCTGCGAGGACCAACGCGGCGCTCAGTAAGTAGAACGGATTGTATTGAACGAACCAGCGGTGGAGCAGCGCCTCGATGGCGGTCTGCGGTCGGGGCGTGGGTGCGATGGTCTGTTCGGGGGTCACGGTCGGCTCGCCCATGCAGCCCCAGTGCCACGCCGTCCGAGCGCTTCTTCTCCGGTGGACGAGGCGATCGGCGAATGCTCCCAAGCGTCACTCTGGCAATCGCGCGGACGTCGTCTGTCAGAACGCGCGCGGCGCGAGCGGCGGGGCGTTCCCAGGTGGCATGAACTCGAAGCACTTCGGCCCTTGGAGTCGTTGCGGTCGAAGTACGCTGTCCGCACTCCCGCATCCCCATGCTCGCGAGCGCTCCCATGACGCTGATGAACCCGGCGCTGCTGCTTGCGCTGGCAGGGGCCCTCAGCGGAGCGCTGATCGCAGCGGTGGCGCTCACGATTTCGAATGCGCCCGGCTGGCGTGAGCTCCGCTCCTTCGCCCTCGTCGCGGCCGCTGCGGCCGTCTACTGCCTGCTCGCTCTGGTGCATGTCCTGCCGATGTCTTCGAGCACGCGGCTCCTGGGCGAGCGTCTCCTGTTCGCAGCAAGCTTCGTCTATGCGATGGCCTGGATCCGCCACCTCGCGGTCTCTGACAAGAGGCCGCTCCGTCAGTTGGAACGCGGCGCGATGATCGTCGGCACGGTGATGGTGGTCCTCGCCCTCGTCCCGGACGTGCTCGTCGTGCCGCCAGTGAGGCAGGTTCGTATCGGCTGGTTCGGCGTGACCTACGAGATGGCGACGGCGACGACGCTTGGCGTCGTGTGCGTCGGCCTGACCGTGATCGCTGTCGTCACGGCGGCGTTCGCCGGTGGGCGTCGCTGGCGCGACGGGTGGCATTCGCGGCAGTCCATGATCGGTGCGACCGCGCTCGCCTTGACGGGCGTTAGCGACACCTTGGCGTCGATGCATCTCATTCCCATGCCGCAGCTCGTGGAGGCGGTGACTGTGGCGGTCGTGGGCGGCATGGGGATCTTCTACGCGCGTCGATTCATCGCTGACGCACGGAGGCTCGAGGCGCTCTCCACGAAACTCGAGCACGAGGTCGCCAGTCGCACGGACGAGCTCTTGACGGCACATGCCGAGATCGCGCGGCACGAGAGGCTCGCGGGCCTCGGCAGGGTTGCGGCGGGAGTCGCGCACGAGATCAACAACCCGACGACGGTCATCCAACAGAACCTCGAGCAGCTGAGAACGGCGCTATCCGAGAGCGGGAAGCTGTCGCCCGAGCTCGCTGCGCGCCTCGATCGGAGTCGTTCGGCGACCCGGCGCATCGCCGACATCGTCCGGCAGCTGCTCGAGACGGGACGCGAGGCGAGAGCGGGCGTGCGCACGACGTCGTTCCTCGTGGCTCCGGTGGTCGAGAATGCGAAGGCTGCGGCGTCGGCGTCGGTGCCCGAGCTGCGCGTCTCGGGCGTGATCTCCGAGTCACTCTGCGCGCTCGGGGACCCGGCCCTGGTCGAGCAGGTGCTCATCAACCTTCTCATCAACGCCGCGCACGCCGCGAAGGACGCGCCGGGAGGTGGTCACGTCGAGATCGTGGGTACGCGGCTCGGTGAACGCGTTCGCCTGGCGGTGAAGGACAACGGTTCAGGAATCCCCGCCGCAATACGCGACCGGCTGTTCGAACCGTTCGCCACCACCAAGCCGGTAGGGCAAGGCACGGGCCTGGGGCTGGCTGTCTCCCGTGGCCTCATGACGCGACAAGGTGGCTCGCTCTTCGTCGCCCAGAGCACGGAGGCGGGGACCGAGATGGTGCTCGAGCTCCCGGCGGCGGAGAAGGTGGAGCCGGGAGAGCTGACGTCGGCCTCCGCCGCTCGTTCGGCGGCGTCGACCGAAGAGGCTCCGCGAGAGCCGACGTCGAAGAAGGACATTCGAGTCCTCGTCATCGATGACGACGACGATCTGCGCGAGGTGTTGGTGTTGCAGCTCGGAAGCCACTTCCACGTCGAAGAGGCGGCGACCGTCGATCAGGCGCTCGCGATGGTCGCCGACGGTCATACCTACGACGTCGTGCTCTGCGACCTGATGATGCCCAGGGTGGGCGCGGAAGGCTGGTTGTCGAGCTGCACCTCGCTCGATCCTCGGATCGCCGATCATACGATCGTCCTCACGGGAGGTCCGACGACGAAAGAGGCGTCCGCGCTGGTCGAGGCGCGGCGCGACAAGGTGATCTTCAAGCCCTTCGAGATCACCCATGTCCAGGCGATGATCGAGCGTGTCGCGAGGTCCTGAGCTGTCCCACCCCGCTGTGACGCGCGGTCCCCGTCATCAGTCTTTGCAGCAGAGATCGCTGGCGTGCGCCGCGTCGCACTTGGCGCCGCCTCGGAACAGGCTGATACAGGACCGCGCGAGTCGATAATAGTAGTCGCCCATCGGATTGGCGCCCGGCTCGATGTCGCGGTTGTACTCGACGTTGTACTGATCCAGGAAACAACCGTTGACGTCCTGCGGATCGGAGCATTTGCACAGCGGGGCTGTGTCGCATTGAAGGCGTCCGACGACCCATTCGTTCCAGCCGGTGATCGTCGCGATGGCGACGTCGGGGTTGTTGAAGAGCGTCTCGAATTGCTTGCGGAAGGTCTTCCCCTTGTGCTTCGGAGTCGCCGTGCTCGCGTGACTCATGTAGTCGGCCTGGTAGGCGACGGCGATCGGGAGCTGTTCCATCGCCCCACCGAGCGTTGCCGTCCGCTGCTTGCAGAGCGCAGCGTCCAGCGGCGATTTCTGGCAGCGCTCCATGTAGCTCCACTTGGGCGTGCCCGCCGCTTCGCCTGCCCACATCTTCCGCAGGGTGTACTTCGCCGAGAGCTCGGTCACCTTCGATTCATCGACGGGGTAGCTCGTGTTCTCGGTCACGAGGATCAGCGGCTTCCCCGCGTACACGAACTGCAGCCCGGGTTTCTTCCCGAGCATGTCGAGCAGCGTGTAGACCATGTGCGCGCTCTTCGGGTGGGTGGCGTCGGTCTTCACGATAGGCACCCACGGCACGATGCGGGGCGCGCCGGTGACGCCACTCCACACCTCCACCAAGCGCGCGAACGGCTCGAGGATCATCTCGACCGGCCGGTCGTTCAGCGCGTTGCTGTTGTACGCGTGGTTGGTGACGTCGACGAACACGAAGTCGACACCCATGTCGCGGAGCTGCTGCGCGTGCTTGGCGAGCAAGACATCGTTCTTGCTCAGGCAGTAATACCCCTCGGTTGGCTTCCCCCACCAATGCGACGCGTTGTAGGGACCGTAGGAGGCCTTGCCCGCGAGGATCTCCGTGAGATCGTAGACCTTGGCGGCCGAAGGACAGTGCCACGTGTGATAGAAGATTCCGATCTTCGTCTTGGTCGGATCGATCGGCTTGTCCTTGCAGGTCCACGATGCCGAGTCGCAGACGTAGCGGGTTCCGGGACAGTCGGCTGCCGTTTTGCATTCGACGCAGAGTCCGGCCTGGCAGAACGCTCCCGTCTTCGAGCCACCGCAGTAGAAGCCGGCGACGCACTTGTCGCGACAACTGCCGGCGAGGCACTCGCGCGAAGAACCGCATTCGCCTCCTCCGAGCGTGCACTCGGGAGGGCTGGGCGCGGCGTCGGTCGTAACGGGCACAGCGTCGGTGACGGATACGGCGTCGGTGGTGGGCGTTGTGTCGGTGGCGGGCGTTGTGTCGGTGACGGGCGCGCCGTCGGGGGGCGCCTCGGCAGCGTCGGGATCTTCCTGCGAACCGTCGCCCTTCGACGACACGGCGGCATCGTCGACCGACCCGTCGTACTTCCCAGCCGCGAGCGCGCATCCCGCCGTCCCGAACCAACCTACCGCGACCGCAAACAGCAGGACGGCGGCCGCGGTGTTCGTGCTGCAACGCATGGTCAGGGAGGTGTACGTCGATCGCGTCTCGTTCGCCGCGTGGATCCGGCCACAGAGCACGATGTGCATGGCAGTGGAGACAGACGAAGTAAGACGACGCGATTGGATGCGTGAGGTAGGTCGGCGCCGCGTGGCTCTGGAAATAATTGCTAGGGCGAAAGCGCCGCGTCGAGCACCTTGCCGTTGGCGCTCTCGAGCTCCATCGCGAGCAGGCGCGCGACCGTCGGGGCGACGTCGGTCATGTCGACCACGCCGAGCTCGACGCCCTTCTTGATGCCCGAGCCCGAGAGCACGAGCGAAGCGAGCATGTCGCTCTGGTCGGGCGAATACCCGTGCGCGCCGTGCTCGCTGGCTGGCGCGATGGCCGGTCCATCTGCCGACGCCGAGAAGACGAATCCGGGCGCTGCTTCGAGCACCAACGCTGCGCCGGGAAACCCTCCCTTGGCCGCGACCTCGGCGCCGTCCCAGACGTGGGCGATGCCGTTATCGGGTTTGGCTGCGGTTTCGCGGAACAGCGTCGAGACGAGCTGTTTGGTGACGCTGTCGTTCGGGTCGCGGAGGATGATCGCGCACATGCCGCCGGCCTTCCACGCAGCCGCTCGGTAACTCGTCACGCGCCCGTTCTCGACCTCGAGGAGACCCGCCACGCGCAGCAGCACGCTGGGGCGAATGATCTTGCTGATCGACATGAAGCCGTGATCGGACACCACCACGAACGTGGTCTTCGCGTCGGCCACCCGGACGAGCCGCGCGAGTTGGGCGTCGATGGTCTCGAGCGTGGCCACAGCCTGCTTGGCGAACGGCCCGGTCGCGTGTTGCACGGTGTCGAGGTCGGTGAAGTAGAAGAACGACAGATCGGGCTTCTTGGTGGCGAGGATGTGCTCGGCGGCGTCCCCGCGCGCATCGTCGCCGCGATGCTCGGCGGGCGTGCGGCCGTATTTGGCCTTCACCTCTTCGAACAAGCCCGGGGTCGAGAGACTCTGCATCAGCTTGTCGTCTTCGTCGGTCTTGGTCCGCCAGATCTGGGGGAACGACCAATCGAACCTGGCGCCGACCGTGACTGGCCAGTAAACGTTCGCGGTGGTGTAGCCCTGCGCGCTCGCGCGTTGCCACAGCGTGGGTGAACGAATGTCGCTCGCGTACCAGTACCAACCGTCCTGGTTCTGGCCGAGCGGATCGAACGGCAGGTTGTTGACGATTCCGTGCTTCGCGGGTCGCACGCCGGTGACCAACGTGGTGTGCGCCGGATAGGTGACGGTCGGCCACACCGAACGCACATCACCGGTCGCACCCTCGGCCACGAGGCGCCGCAGCGTCGGGATCTTCGCGCCGTAGACGTCAGGCTTGCGCCAGTACTCCGGTCGGAGTCCGTCGATCGAGATCATGACGACCCGACGCGGGGCGGAGCGACGCGGGGCCGAGACCTGTGTCGCGCTCGGGGCAGGCGGCTTCGCCGGTCCGCCGCACGCACACACGATCGAACTGACGACGAGGAAGAAGACGCGCATGGGCTCACTCGTTCTCGCGACAGGCGGGCTCATGCGAGGGGATTAGTCGATCCGCGTCGGCGCGTGCAGCACCACGATGTCGGGCGGCGCATGCAGACGCATCGGGATCTCGATCCCGCCGACGCCGCGGGAGACGACGAGGTGCGTGCCGTTCACGACGTGATGACCGTGCGGGTGGCGTTGCCCGACGCGACCGTGCACGACGATCGGTCGACCGAATGGTGCGATCTGACCCCCGTGGGTGTGGCCGACCATCAGCAGCGAGGTTCGCCCCACCACGTAGGGCAGGGCCTCTGCCGCGTGCGCGAGCGCGATCCGGACCGGCGCGTCCCCGGCCCGGGCGAACGCGCGTTCGGCGTCCACGACGCCGGTCCACGGATCGTCGAGCCCGATCACCGCGACGTCGTCGTGCGGAGGGGGAAGGCGAACCGCGTCGTTGATCACGAGCTGCACCCCGGCCCCGACGAGCGCCCGTTCGATGCGCTCGTGGTGCGTCCACAGATCGTGATTGCCGAGCACCGCGAGCTTGGTCTTTGCGGGGACGGCGGCGACACGCGCCGCGAGCTCACGCACGCGCGCCTCGGTCGCCTCGAGGAACACGAAGTCACCTCCGAGCAGGAGCACGTCCGGACGAGCTTCGGCGAGCAGCGCGAACGCGCGATCGAGCGTTCGGGAAGGGGTGGTGGGACCGAGGTGGAGATCAGAGGCGAACGCGATCCGCAGCGGGTGCTTCGTTCCGAGGTCGAGCGCCACGTCGACGCGCCGAACCTCGGTCGTGATGCGGCCCCAAACACGTGCCGGCCAGTCGGAGACATACGCGCGCTCGAGGGTCCATTCGAGGAGCCCGCGGAGTTGCGAATAGTGTCTGCCGCGACCGCGGGCGGAGAAGAGGGGCATCTGGACGATCTTCGAAAACGCGTGCGCGAGCAAAGATGTTCCGCAGTACCCGCCGACGTCCCAATGACCGGCTAGCCTTGCAGTATGCGGCTGATCGCCCTCGGGCTCGGTGTGGTGGTGTTCTCGCAGATTCCGCTGCCGTCGCTGATCGAGCTGCCGAAGTGATCAGAAGCCAGGCTTGGTGACGCCGTAGAACGGATCGGGTTCGCTCTTTCGCGGCTTCTTCTTCGGCGCCGGCTTGGGCGGTGCTGGCGTTGGCGGCTGCTCGGACGGCATTGCCGCGATCGTCGGAGCGGGCGTTGGCTCGACCGGCGTCGGAGCAGGCGCGAGGGCGTGAGCGGCGATCGCCTCCAGATCGTGTGCGAGCGGCGTAGGCGTTGGCGGCGCTTTCCCGCGAATCGGCAGAACGAGCATCACCGCGAGCAAGGCGCCGACGCCTCCTGCGACGGCGAGCAGACTTGGGCGGGTCGTGGGCTTCGGGGGGATGGCCGGGCTCTCCGAGGTGGACCCATGCCGCTGCTGGATCGCCTGGATCGTCGTCAGCACTTCGGCCGCCGCGGGCCTCAGGATCGGCTCGCGCGCGAGGCAATTCTCGATCAGGTCGGCGAGGTCCTCGTCGACGTTCTGCGGGCGTACGGTGCGGAGCGCGGTCTCCACGATCAAGCGCGCGCGACTGCGTGCCTCGAATGGGTTCTCGCCCACCACGCAGCGGCTGAGGATCGCGCCGAGCGCCCAGATGTCGCACTCCGGCGTCGCGGGGCCCTCGCCGGCGGCGAGCTCCGGGCTGAGGAACCCGACCTCGAGGTCGATCCGCGGCCGCGTGCTGCGCTCCTCGGAGCACTCGTCCCCGACGAGCACGCCGAGCGCGACATCGGTCAGCCTCACGGTGATCGAGTCTGTCTCGTCGTTCCTGGCGACCAGGATGCGCGTCGGATCGAGTCGACCGTGGCATGCGCCGCGCTCGTGGAGCACGCGCAGCGCGTCGGCGAGGTCGGCCGCGATGCGCAACGCGACATGGCTCTGAAGGCGTCCCTCGCGCGCGAGCAGTTGCGCGAGGGTCTCTCCCTCGACCCGATCGGCGACCAGGTAGTTTCGTCCGTCTTCCATCGTCCCGAAGGCGAAGGGCTCGACGAGCGCCGGGTGCACGATCGGATTGTCGACGAGCGAACGCAGCGTCGCGCGCGCGGGTGCGGTGATCTCGATTTCCGAGGGGACGATCCGCAGGTGCACCGCGCGGTTCTCCGCGTCGTGCGCCAGCCAGACCTCCCCATAGCTGTCGCGTTGCAGGCAGGCGTGCGGCGCGTACGCACCCCCGATCAACGCTTCGTTCGACGCCATGGTTCGTTCCTCCTGGGAGGTTCCGACTGCATGGCGTGGGCCCGAGGTCGTGCGTCGCTCGCGGCGTCCCGGCCGCGCCCGGCGAGAGCGCGCTACTTCGCTTGCGCGGACGCCGAGGGCGCGGCGGACGCCGAGGGCGCGGCGGACACCGACACCGACGGCGCGGCGGACACCGACGGCGCCGCAGGGAGACCGATCGGAGAAGGGGGCAGCACCGAGCCGTCACGGAGCGCGAGCTGCCCCTTGCGCGAGAAGTCGATCGACTCGCCGAGGATGCGGAGCGCTTCGCCGCCGGAGTGGAATCCCGTGGAGTTCTCCGCCTCGACGAAGTCCAGGTAGAACCCCGCGCGCTTCTGGAAGTCCCATGCGGTCTTCAGATCGGCTTCGCCCTTGCCGGCGTCCTTCGCCTTCTTGAGGTCGCCGATGAACGCGACGAGCGCGTCCATCGCCAGGTTTCGCATCTTGAAGAAGCGCTCCTGGATGGTCTCGACGCGCTTCCTCAGCTCCTCCTCCGGCCACTTGTGGCACGGCTGGCAGGCGCGGTTGATGTTGAGCATCGGCGAGCGCACGTGGTGATCGCTGATCTTCAGCGCGCCCTCGCGGATGTACGGCATGTGGCAGTCTGCGCAGGTCACGCCGCTCTTGGCGTGAATGCCCTGGCTCCACAGCTCGAACTCCGGGTGCTGCGCCTTCAGGACCTTGGCGCCCGTGTCTTTGTGGGTCCAGTCGACGTGCCCGTTCTCGTCGTAGTAGGCCATGATCTCGTCGATCTTGATCCCCTTGGCCCACGGGTAGGTCAGGCGCTTCTCCGGCCCCTTGAAGTAGTACTCGACGTGGCACTGTCCGCAGACGTATGCGCGCATCTCCTGGCGGGTGGCGTCGCGGTTCGGATCGAAGTCCTTGATGCCCTGCGACGCCTTGAGCGCCTTGATGCCCTCGAGGAATCCGGGCCGCGTGACGCGCAGCTGCATCGACTTCGGATCGTGGCAGTCGATGCACGCGACGGGGTGGGTGACCTCCTTGCGCGCGTCGAAGTAGGGCATCTTGTTCATGATCTCGAAGCCCTTGAACAAGTCGCCGCCGCCGAGGCGCTTGTACGGCACGTACACCGATGCGTGGCAGTGCATGCACGTGCCCGGCTGATGGGTCACCAGTTGCCGCTCGGTGAACGTCTGATCGGTCAGCATGTACGCGTGCCCGCGCTCCTCGCGGAAGTCGGCGGCGAACGCGTAACCCGCCCACATGATCTTCAGCCGCGGGTCCTCCTCGAGCTTCGACTGCGCGACGATCGAGCGGGGATCGGCCTGCGTCGGCGTACGCGGCACCGCCTCGCTGCCGCCGAAGCGCGTGCGGATCATGTCGGTCGTCTTGCGATACGCGTCGTACTGCAGCGGGAAGTTCTTCCCCCAGATCGCGGGATCGTCGGTGTTGTCGTCGAGCTCCACGACCCGGAAGAACGGATTTCGAGCCTCCTGCTTGCGCTGGAAGACGTTGATCAGGAGCGCCGCGCTGGCTGCGGCGACAGCGGCGGTGACCAGCGCCGTCGCGGCGATGAGGCGGGTATTGGTCCAGCGGCTCGCTTGTTCATCGCTCATGGGGGCCTCAAAGCGGGTGTCCGACGTCGCGGTGACAACGCACGCACGACATCGGCTCGCCCTTGCGCGGTTCCGAGTCGATCGGCCGGCGTGCAGGTAGCACGCCGGCACTCTCTCCCTGCGAGTCGATCGCGTGCACGATCGACTCGTGGCAGCTGCGGCATGCCGCCTCGGTGATCTCGTGGTTGCGCTGGCCGATCTCGATGGGCTCGTGGAAGTTGCCGGTGGTGAAGTAGAACGAGTGCCAGAACCCGTTCCTCGCCTTGGTCGCGTACTTGCCGAAGAACGTGTGCGGGGCGTGGCAGTCGTTGCAGCCGGCGACCGAGCGGTGGCTGCCCTTCACCCACGCGTCGAACTGTCCCTGCATTACGTGGCAGTTCGCGCACGCATTGGGATCGTTGGTGAGGTACGACGCGCCCTTCGCGTAGGCGAAGGTGAACCCCCCGAGGCCGACGGCCAGCCCCAGCGTCGCGCCGAGGGCGATGCTGACGATCACCGCCCAGCGGGCGGGTGCGTGCGGGGCGTCGGGTCGTTTCGCCATGCGCGCGGACGAGTCCGATGCGCGCGTGTGGTCGAGGTTGCTCGCCCGCGCGGGGGCAAGCGTGGGTCAGGCCTGCGCGATCGGACGCTCGGCTACGAACGTGGAGCGCACGCCGCCGGCTGCGAAGCAGAGCAGGTGGGCCGCGCCGGCGGGCGGCTCGGACTCGATGTCGTCGAGGTGCTGGGGGGCGACCCGCCGCAGGATCTGTTGGGCGATCGACACGTGCACGCCGACCACGTAGACGTCGGCGCCGCTGACCTGCTGGCCGACCTCGTTGCAGGCCTCGACCACCTTGCGACCGAGCTCGTCCCGCGAGTCGGCGACCAGGACCACTGCTTCGGCCAGGTTCACGCCGTCCGCGGACGCCTCGCGCAGCAAGGCGACGATCTCGTCGTTGCAGTGCTCGAGGATCTCTCGCCGCTCGGCGTCGGCCGATTCGTCCATTCGCTAAGGAATCCATCCTTCGGTGCCCGAAGGCAAGCCTCGAATTCACCCCGGGTCAGGCCGCGTCGTCATCCGTGATGGCTTGGATCCACTGCGGACGGCCGATCATCGGCGTGATTTCGAACGCCCCGTCCTCGCTCACGCGACCGATCCACGAGCGCAGATCGCGTGCGACCGAGCGTGCCTCGCTCGGGTGGAGCTGGCCGTGCATCCAGACCTCGGCGATCGCGGCGCCCCGGGTTCCGACCAGGCGCTGCACCAACTCGGCGGCGTCACGTCGTCTGGTCCACGGGCCGCGCTGGGGGATCGCCCCCGCGATGTAGACCGCGACCACGTCGTCCGAGAGCGAGCGCACCCGCACGTCGAAGCGGTAGTACTGCCAGGGCGCCCCACCGTGCACGTTCACGATCTCGTCGTGTGGGGCGATCATCTGGCGGAGCCGGTGACGGGCGTCGTCGGCCTCGCTGCATCGGAACGCCAGGACGATCGGCTCGCGCGCGCACCACCGCTCGAACTCGAGGTCGCGCTTGAACTCGCTGCTCAGCGTCGACCAGGCGCCGATCCCAAAGTAGATCGCGAGGCACAACACGAGCCCGAAGATCGGCTCCAGCATGTTCCGAAGGATGTCTCGCACGGCGAGCCGTGCCGAGACTGGAGCGCATGTTCAGGTTGAACACCCGGTGGGGCTCGGTCGACCCGAGCGGCACAAATGGCCTGAATCCCCGAGCTCGGCCCGCCTTGCTTGCACCCCCCCGGCGGGCAGCCTACTCCTCTGTTCACTGTCCAGGCGGTGTCGCCTGCGCGTCGTTTCCGGGCTGGTCCCGGGGTCGAACGAGCGGCGGCCGAACCAACGTCTGGTGGGGCCCATGAAGCTGAAGAAACTCGAGATCGTCGGGTTCAAGTCCTTCGTAGATCGCACCGTCCTCAAGTTCGATCACGACGTCACCGGCATCGTCGGCCCCAACGGCTGCGGCAAATCCAACATCGTCGACGCGATCCGTTGGTGCATGGGCGAACAGAGCGCCAAGCACCTCCGCGGCCGGGCGATGGAGGACGTGATCTTCAACGGCAGCGAGTCCCGCGGTCCCGGCGGCTTCGCCGAGGTCACCCTGACGTTCGAGAACAACGACGGGTTGGCGCCCATCGAGTACCGCGACTACCCCGAGATCGCGATCACCCGCCGCCTCGATCGCAACGGCGACAGCGACTACCTGATCAACAAGACCCAGGTCCGCCTCAAGGACGTGACCGATCTGTTCCTCGGCACCGGCGCGGGCACCAAGGCCTACTCGATCATCGAGCAGGGCAAGGTCGGCCTCATCGTGTCGAGCAAGCCCGAGGACCGCCGCCTGCTCATCGAGGAGGCCGCGGGCATCACCAAATACAAGTCCAAGCGCAAGCAGGCCGAGCGCAAGATGGAGCTCACGCAGCAGAACCTGCTGCGCGTCGGCGACATCATCACCGAGCTCGAGAAGAACCTCGCCTCGCTCAAGCGCCAGGCGCAGAAGGCCGATCGGTACCTCGCCTACCGCGCCGAGCTCGACGACCTCGTGCTCCACGAGGCCGCCCACAAGTACCTGGGGATCGTCGCGAGCCAGAAGTACGTCAGCGAGGCGTTGAACGCGGCCACCCTGGCGAGCGACGAGCGCCGCGCCGCCCTCGTCACGCGCGAGACGGAGCTCGAGAGCCTGCGCCTCGCCGCGTTCGAGGCCGAGCGGGTGCACGAGCACGCCCAGACGGCGAACTTCGCCGCCGACAACGAGGTGCGCGCGCTAGAGGCGGAGATCGCCCGCGCCCGAGACCAACTCGAGGTGCTCCGGGTCCGCGAGATCACCGCGTCCCGCGACCTCGACGGGATCAAGAGCGAGCGGGTCGCGCTCGCCGCCGAGCAGGCGCGCTTCAGCGCCGATCTCGAGCAGTGCCGAGAGGAAGAGGAGGGCGCCGCCGACGCGCTCGCGATCGAGGACGAGCGCCTGCAGGAGGCCACTGCGCGCGCGCAGGAGACCGACCGCCGGCTCAACGAGCTCCGCCGCACACTCGGCGAAATCGGCGCCCGCATCGCGCGCTCCGAGACCGCGCTCCTCGGCTTCGACCGTCGCAAGGGCGACGTCCAGCAACGCCGCGAGAAGCTCTACGCCGAGCGCGAGGAGCTCGAGGCACGCCAGATGGAGCTCGTCGCCAAGACGCAGGAGCTCCACCGCACCGTCGAAGACCTCAAGAGCGGCAAGACCTCGAGCAAGGAGCAGCGCGAGGTCCTCGAGGCTCGACTCACCGAGCTCAAACGCGACGTCATCGACAGCGAGAAGGACCTCGAGAAGAACAAGCACGACCTGTCGCGGGCTCGTTCGCGCATGCAGGCCCTCCTCGAGGTGCAGTCGCGCCTCGAGGGCGTCGGGCAGGGCGTTCGCGCGGTCATCCACAAGCGTGACTCCGGCGTCCTCGGCATGCTCGCCGACCTCGTCGAGCCTCCGGCGGAGCTGACGCAGGCGCTCGCCGCGGCGCTCGGCGAGAACCTGCAGACGCTGGTCGTGACCGATGCCACCAAGGCCATCGAGCTCGCGCACTGGCTCCGCGACGAGCGCAAGGGCCGCGCGGTGTTCCTCCCGCGCGATGGTCGTCACATCGGCGACGACCGTCCCGCACTCCCGTCCGACCTCACCTCCGGCGAGTCGCCCGACGCGCTCGGGTACTTCGCCGATCTCGTTCGCTACCGCGGCGACGACGGCGAGATCGTCCGCGCGGTGCTGGGCGACATCGTGGTCGCGCGCGATTTCGAGGCGGCGCACCGCATCGCAGCGAGCCTCGCGCATCGTCCGCCGCATGCGATCGTCACGCTCGAGGGCGAGGTGTTCCACGCCGACGGCCGCATCGCCGCGGGCCAGCGCGAGCAGCTCGCGGCCGGAATGCTCGAGAGCAAGCGCGAGACGCGCGAGCTCTCCGAAGTGGTCACGCGGCTCGACGTCGTGGTGGCCGAGCAGGTCACCCGTCATCAGGCCCTGCGCGCCTCGATCAGCGAGACCCAGACCGCCCTCGACACTGCGCGTCAGTCCGAGCACCGCGGCGAGATCGCGCTGGTCGGCGCCGAGAAGGACCTTCGTTCGAGCGAGGGCGAGCTGCAGCGCACCCGCGCGCGGCTCGAGACGCTCGTCGCCGAGCTCCAGGACATCGCCGAACGCCTCGCCGAAGCCGAGGACGAAGGGTCGAGCGCACGCGCCGATCTCGAGAGCGCGCGCGAGGAGCGAGCAGTCGTCGAGCAGGACGCGGAGGACGCGCAGCGCGATGCCGACTCGCGTCGCGAGGAGCTCGAGGCGCGCCGTCAGGTCGCGACCGATCGCAAGATCCAGGTCGCGCGCGCCAAGGAGAAGACTCGGGGCATCGAGGGTGCGCTCGAACGCCTCACCCGCTCGGCGAACGAGCTCATCGAGCGCGAACGTCGCCTCGACGAGGAGCTCGTCACCGGAGCGCGCCGCCAGGGCGAGCTGGCCGGCCTGCTCTTCACCAGCCGCGAGAAGCTCGACGACGCCGTGGTCACTGCGCAGCAGCGCCGCGACGAGCTGGCTGCGGCGAAGGCCGCGCACGACGAGGCGCGCACGGCGATGCAGGCGCACGAGGGCGAGCTCAAGGCCCTGCGCGCAGCCGCCGAGCAGGCCGAGAAGGCGCGCGTCGAGCACGAGATGCGCCTCCGCGAGCTCGTGATCGAGATGCGCAACCTCCTCGAGGGCGTCACCGAGAAGTTCCGCGGCCTCGAGCTGCCCCGCATCGTCGGCGACTACCACCTCCGTGACATCCCCGGCGAGGAGCACCGCGCCCGCATCCACGAGCTGCAGGGGCTCATCGACCGCCTCGGTTCGGTCAACCTCGAGGCCCGCCGCGAGTACGAAGAGGGCGAGGTCCGCTACAGGAACTACGTCGAGCAGAAGGCCGACCTCGACAAGGCGCTCTCCGATCTCGCCAAGGCCATCGAGCAGATGGACAAGGAGTCGCGCCGTCTCTTCAAGGAGACCTTCGACGCGGTCAACGAGCGATTCCAGCTCCTGTTCCCCAAGATGTTCCGCGGCGGTCGCGCGCACCTGGTGATGACCACCCCGGACGACCTGCTCGAGACCGGCATCGACATCGTCGCGCAGCCGCCGGGCAAGAAGATCGGCAACATCGAGCTGATGAGCGGCGGCGAGAAGGCGCTCACCGCGGTCTCGCTCATCTTCGCGATGTTCCAGATCCGCCCTTCGCCGTTCTGCATCCTCGACGAGGTCGACGCCCCGCTCGACGAGGCCAACGTCGCTCGTTACAACGAGGCCATCCGCACCATGACGGATCGCTCGCAGTTCATCCTCATCACGCACATCAAGCGAACGATGCAGATGGTCGACGTGCTCTACGGCGTCACCATGCCCGAGCCCGGCATCTCGTCGCTCACCAGCGTGGACCTCACCACGGTCGACAAGAAGATCGCGGGCAAGTCCCCGCACGCATCCGCCGTCGCCTGAGGCCTTCTCGTCCTAGCGCAGTTCTCAGCCGCGTCGATGGGAAGGGATTCCGCTGGCGTCCGTCTGCACAGACCGAGTGGTCTGGTGGCGCTTTGGCGTGCAGTGGGAGCCGTCGGTTCGGTAGTTATCGGGGCGTCTTGTGAATTCACACGAAGACGCCGAGACGCGAAGAAGTGAGGAAGGACCTGGAAGTCTGCCGCTCCACGCCTGAGCGCCACGCGCACTTCGGGCGGCTGATTCCTTGTCGATGCTCGAGTCGCGCCTCTTGGCGATAGGCAAAATTCGGCGTGCTCCCGCCAAAGCCGGCTTGGCGTCTTCTTCGCGGCTCCGCGCCTTCGTGTTGATCTCGGATCTCGGACCCGGAGAAGTGCAGAAGAACGTTTGAAGGGCGCCTGCCGCGGGCGGCGACGACGTCTGCGCGATCACTGCAACGCCGACGCGTCTGCCGAGAACGGCAGCTTCGAAGGTCCTTCCTCACTTCTTCGCGTCTCCGCGCCTTCGTGTTGATCTCGGATCTCGGACCCGGAGATGTGACGTCAGCTTTCGGAGAGCTCACATCGTCTTGGGCGTGGGCGGGGGAACCAACTCCTCGGTGAGCGTGTCGATGTTGACGCGCTTGACCAGGAGCTCGCCGCTCTTGAGCTTCGCCGCGATGTGCGGGCGTGCGAGCAACTCCGCGATGCGCTTCTCGCGCTCGTCGACGGCGGCGGAGAGGGCTGGGTAGAGCTTCCGCTTCTCGGGATCGGCGGCGACCTTCTCGGCCGCGCAGTCGGTGTGCGTGGTGAGGACGATGACCTTCACGCCGTTCGCGACGGCGAGCTCGAGCATGTCCTCTTCCTGCTCGCTGATGACCGAGCCCGCGGTCCGCACGATGTAATAGTACTTGCGCGTGTCGCCCGTGAGCTCGACGGTGTCGACCCGCGCGTCCATGCACACGACCATCGCCACCACCGGGTGGCGCGCGGTCCGGGGGAACTGCTTTCGCACCGCGGCTGCGAGGTGGTTCTGCTGCACCAGCTCGTTCCAGATCTGGTCGGGCTTCACGTCGTGCTCGTGGTGGAAGTCGTAGGCCTCGATCGGATCCTGCAGTCGATAGCCGACGTTGATCATCGCGCCGCCCACCACGAAGCGCGCGCGCGGGCTGAGCCACACGAACGCGAGCGTCGCGAGTGCGAGGAGACCCACGGAGGCAATGGCGAGGCGATATCGGCGGCGGACGCGGTCAGGCGTGGGCATGGATGGAACGGCCGCGCTGCAATGCATGCGCCGTCGGCAAAACCAGACACTTTGCCGCCCCGGGCACTCCGGAGCGCGCGAAAACTCTGCGCGCTCCGGCAAGGGCTTCGCAAAAAGCCCTCGAAAACTCGACGTCCGGGTCGACTACTTGCGACGGCGGCGCGTCGTGAGGATGGCCATCGCCGCGAGCGCGCCGGCCGCCGCGAGGACCCCGTTGTCGCTCTGCTTCGGCACCGAGCACGAGCAACCGCCGCCCTCGAGCGTGCCGTCGTCCGCCGGAAGGCCGCCGTCCGTGGTGACTCCGCCGTCGCCAACGGCGCTACCGTCGGTGGCTCCGCCGGTGTCTTCGACGCTGCCGTCGGAGGCGGCACCGGTGTCTTCGACGCTGCCGTCGGTCACGCCAGTGTCGTCGCCGATCGCGGTGTCGGTCGCGCCATCGGGCACGGCCGTGTCGGTCGCGCCGTCGGTCGTGATCGCGTCGCCACCGCCGTCCGCGCCTGCGTCGGTGACCGGCTCCACACAGGTGCCGATTGCCGTGGTGGTCGAGGTGCAGTCGAAGCCGGTCGGGCAGCCGTTGCCACCCGTGCCACGACAGCCCTTCTTGCAGAACTTCGAGGTGTCGTCGCACACCGAGCCGCTCGTGGTCGAGCCGCAATCGGTGTCGCTCGCGCACTTGTCGGTGCACGCGCCCTTGGTCGTGTCGCAGACCAACGGAGAGGTGCAGTTCGCCGAGGGGGCGCCCGGCACGCTCGCGTTGGTGCGGCCGGTCGCGGTCTCGCTCTTGTCGACGAGGCAGTCGTTGTCGCTGTCGAGGTCGAGGTAATCCGGCGTGCCGTCGGAGTCGGTGTCGACCGCCTTCTCGTCCTTGTCGGGGAAGCCGTCGCCGTCGCTGTCGAGATCGCGCCAGTTGCCGACCGTGTCGCCGTCGCCGTCGGCGGTGCCTTCGACCGAGTCGAGGATGCCGTCGTCGTCGCTGTCGAGGTCCAGTGCGTCGATGGTGGAGTCGCCATCGGTGTTGATCTTGGAGCCGCCGTTGGTCTCGACGAAGTCGCTGATGCCGTCGCCGTCGGTGTCGACCTTCGTCGGGTCGGTGCCGATGGACTTCTCGAGGATGTCGGTGAGACCGTCGCCGTCGGTGTCGACCGGGGCGCAGGTGCCGATGGTCGCGTCGGTCGAGCTGCACTTGTAGTCGGTCGGGCAGCCGTTTCCTCCGGTGCCGCGGCAGCCATCGCCGCAGGTCTTGCTCGAATCGAGGCAGACCTTGCCGCTGGTGGTCGACCCGCACTGAGCGTCGGTGCTGCACGTCGCGGTGCAGACGTGCGGCTTGACCGTGAGGTCGCACGTCGGCTTGCCGGCCGTGGTGCAGTCGGTGTCGCTGAGGCACTGGTCGATGGGGGTGACCGTGGGATCGCTGCCCGGCGTGACGGTGTCACCGTCGGTCGGCGTGTCCTTGCTGGGTGCGCCCTTCGCGCCCGACGCTGTGATCTTCGCCTGGTTCAACAGGCTCCCTGTCGCGTCGGAGTTGACCTTCACCTGGAAGGTGACGGTGCTCGTATCGGTGCCGCCGGCCGGGCACACCGCAGGGGCCTGGCCGCAGAGGAAGCCGCCGGTGGTCGCGTTGGCGCCCGTTCCGAGGCGCACGACCACGCGGCGCGTGCTCGTGACGTACTCGCCTTGATCGTCTGCGGCGACGTCGGTCTTCGCACCGAGGTTCGGGCCTGCAGTGATCTTGAGCGAGCCCGGCACGTAGGTCACGCCGCTGGGCAGATCGTCGTTGAGCACCACGTTGACGGCGTTGTCGGTGCCGGTGTTCTTCGCGACGATCGTATACTCGAGCGTGTCACCCGGCAGGGTCTCGCCGCCGGTGCGCAGGGTGAGGTTCTTCACCGTCTTCATCGAGCTGGCGAAGCTCGGCTCCAGGGTGGAGATCGAGGTGACGAACAGTCCGAGCGCGTAGACGTCGCCGGTGCTGGTCGCGCGCACGGTGGCCGCGGTGTCGCCGGCCTTGAGACGCGAGGTGACGTCGACGACGTCGATGTCGACGCCGCTCATCGAGCCCGCGCCGCCGGTGAGCCGCGGCAGGTACCCGGTGTTCAGTTGGAACGCGGGCAGCGTCGCGTCGCTCGCGGCCTTGCCGAGATAGCTGTGGGTGCCGTTGAAGAAGTTGGTGAGCGGGTTCACTGCGTTGGTCAGACGCGCGGCGGTGCCACCGGTGCCAGTCGTGAAGAACTCGAGCGAGTCGCCGCTGAGGCTCGAGTCGCCTTCGTACGCGACGACGCCGAGCTTCGCGTCGAAGCCCGCGGCCGGAACCACGAACCCGCTCAACGTGCCCGTCGCCGACGCGGCTCCGGTGACCAGGTCGAGCCCATCGAACAGCACGAGGTTGCGCTGCGGTTCGCCCGCGAGCGTGTAGAACACGACGAGCGACCATGCGCCGAACGCGACCTCGCTGGCGGCGCCCGGAAGCGGCATCACGTTGACGCCGGAGACGCGCACCGTGCCCGTGCCGAGCGCCTGGATGGCCGCGGTCACGTTGGCGGTCGACTGGTAGAACACCGTCGTGCCGTAGGGGGTCGTGTTCGACGCATCGGCGGTCACCGCGACGGGGGCGCCCGAGTCGCCCGGCCGATCTAGGCTGACCGACAGGTCGGCGGTGCCACCCGTCGGAAGCGCGCCCGCCCAATAGAGGCGCGCGTACGTGATGACGGCGCCGGCGGGGAGCCCGAGCCGCGCGGTGCTGCGCGCGTTCGCGGCCGTGATCGCGGTGCTCGCCTCTGCCCCGGCCGCCGTCGGGCTCTCGGAGCGCCAGAACACGTCCGGTGCCGTGTCGCCGGTGTTCGCACCGCAGGTGCCGACCGTGCCGGTCAGCGGCGCGGGGACGCCGGTGCGACAGTCGAAGCCCAGCGTGTTGCCGACGATGTGGAAGTCGCCCTTCTGATCGATGCCGAAGCGCTTGGCGGGCGCGGCATCGGCTGAAGAGACCACTGCGCCGGTGGCGGTGGCCAGACCGAGGGCGAGAAGGCGAGGAAGGAAGGTCTTGCTCCTCATGAACCACGCATCGTGCCTGCTTCGGGGCTCGTTCGGCAACCGGTTGCGCCCACACTGTGCTGTCGCAACCTCGATTTTCCCGACGCAGGCGTCGTCTCGAACGTTGCGCATCGGGACGAACAGGGCGACCCTGTCGCGATGGCGCACTGGGAACAGAATTTCGACTTCTACATGGGTTGGGTCGACGACAAGCCGGCGTCGTTCGTCATCGACCTGAACGCGGCGGAGCATGCGCCCGTCGCGACCCACCCGGCGCGCCTCCACGTCCGCGCGAAGATGCGTCTCGAGCGTGAGGACGGCCTCCGCGACGCCAACGAGCTCGAGGCCCTCGGCACCTTCGAGGACTTCGTGGTCGACAAGCTCGAGCGCGCAGTCGACGCGATCTACGCCGGGCGCATGGTCCACGACGGCTACACCGAGCTGTACTTCTACGTCCCCGATGCGGCCAAGGCGCGACTCGAGAACCTCGGCGAGATCCTCGGCGACGTGCCGGAGTACGACCCGGAGTGGCTCGTCGAAGACGACGCCGATTGGTCGTTCTACGAGGACTTTCTCTACCCCGACGCGTTCGCCCGACAGGGAATGCTCAACCGCCAGTTGCTCGAGGAGATCCGCAGCAACGGTGACGCCAACGAGATCCCGCGGGAGATCGATCACCTCGCGTACTTCGGCACCCGCTCGAACGCCGAGACGGCCGGCGCGCTGCTGAAGGCCGCGGGCTTCCGCCTCGACGACATCGAGGAGAGCGAGGAAAAGGACGACGAAGCTACGCGCTTCGCCCTGCAGTTCCACCGCGACGACCGCCTCGACGGCGAGCACGCCGACAAGTTCTGCTCGGAGATCCTCAACATCGTGCTCGACCACGACGGCATGTACGACGGGTGGGGCACCACCATCGTCAAGCCGTGATCAGCGGCTAGGCATCACCGCGGGCGGCGCCGTCTCCTTCCACGCATCGAGCGCCGAGAATCGCTGAAACCACGCCTGGAGGTTCGCGAAGTCGGTGACCGGCAGGCGGGCGGGGACGGTGGACATGAGAGGACAGGCGATCGCGATGTCGGCGAGCGTGAGCCCGTCGCCGCTGATCCAGGTGCGCTTCGCGAGGTGTGCGTCGAGCACGGCGCCGAACGTGCGCAGGTCCTTCTCGGCGCGCGCGACGAAGGCCGGGTCGGGATCGCCCATGCCGAACATCTTCTTCAGCATGTTCTCGAAGTTCAGCGTGGCCACGGCAGGCGTGAAGTGCGCAGCGGCCCAGAACATCCACCGCTGAACGTCGGCGCGGGCACGCGCTTCGGTCGGGAGGAGCACGTTGCCCGGCGCCTTGTCCGCGAGATACGTCATGATCGCGTACGACTCCCAGAGCACGAAGTCGCCGTCGACCAGGGTGGGGACGCGGCCGTTCGGGTTGAGCCCGAGATAGTCCGGGGTGCGCTGCTCTCCTCGCGGGAGGTCGACCAGGACGAGCTCCACGGGAGAACCGAGGAGCTTGGCGGTCATCACGGCCCGGCGGGCGTTGGACGAGAGCGGATGGTAGTGGAGCTTCATGGCGTCGCATCCTGAGGGCAGGCGCGACAGCCCCGTGTCAGGAGCCGACGCAGGCGCAGGCGCAGGCGCAGGCGCAGACGCAGGCGCAGGCGCAGGCGCAGGCGCAGGCGCAAGCGCAGGGGCTCGCGCAGCGCACGCGGTGCCATTCGCGCGACGGCGAAGACGAAGCGGACGTCTTCCGTTCCGTCATCGCGCTGGTGGTCCTCGGCGCTAAGATCGTTTTCTACGACACCTTCACCCTGCCGCTGAAGTTGGCCCTCGCCTCGCTCGCCGCAGCCCTGGGGGTCGCAGACAGGTTCGAGTACATGCAGCCATTGACCCTGTGTCTGCTCACGCTCGCAGCGTCGATGATCGCCGCCTGCGGCGGAGGGGAGGATCCGTCGCCGTCCGACGCGAGCTCGTCATGTGAAGACGCCTCTCGACCGGACGGGTGGCTCGAAATGCCTACATGTTGCGGTCGCGCAGGTGAACGGCCCGGCGTAGATTGTGCTCCTCCCCAACCAAACGGGGGCATCTACGGTGCCTGCCGAGCGGAGGGCGAGGAATACGAAGCGAAGGTTCTCGGCGCCGGCTGCTGTCCAGGGCTGAAGAGGATCGAAATGCCCTCCGCCCCGAGCTGCACTCGGTCGGCACCGCCCAGCATGCTCATGTGCGCGAACTGCGGGAACGGAGCCTGCGGCCCAGGTGAGGACCACTGCAACTGTCCCGAGGACTGCACCAAGTAGCCGAGGTCAGGGGCAGCCACCGGTGGCTGCTTCTACTTGATCCCGGTAGTTCGACGACACCGAGTCGCTTGGTGACATCACAACGTGCGATCACTCGTCGTTCTGGAAGTCGATCGCGCCCTTCATCGCCGCATCAGGAGGGGACCGAACCGGGCAACACAGGGTTGCACACAAATGTGCCCCGCAAGCGACAGCATCCGTCGCATGACGACTGTCCTTGTTCCGTCGACAACTCAGCCGGTCAGGCCGCACGACGGCGAAACCCGAGTCAGAAGATGTAGTCGGTCGAGAGGAAGCTCGACATGCGGCCCACGACGATGTCGCTGACGAGCGCCTTGTTCTCGTCGTTGGACGCGGTCGCGACGACCGTGCGGATGGAGAACGCGCGCAACGCGTCGCTCACGCTCAGCGTGCCTTCGGCGCTGTCCTTCCGGCCCGTGAAGGGGAACGTGTCGGGGCCGCGGCGGCACTGGCTGTTGAGGTTGATCCGCGAGACCTGGTTCACCAGCGCGTCGACGAGGAACGCCATTCTCTTGCGGTCGCGGCCGAAGAGCGCGACCTGCTGGCCGTACTCCGACAAGCGCATGAAGTGATCGATCTCCGCTTCGTCCTCGAACGTGGCGACGGGCAGCACCGGACCGAACTGCTCCTCGGTGTAGAGCTGCATTCCGGGCTTCACCGGGTGGACGATGGCTGGCCGAAAGAACGTGCCCTGCGCGCCGCCCCCCTGGTTCACGACCCGCGCGCCCTTGGACACCGCGTCTTCGACGAGCGCCGCGAGCCGCTCGGTCTTGTGATCCTCGGGCAGGGGCGTGAGCTGAGCGCCCGGCTCCCAAGGCATGCCGGCCTTCAACGCGTCGACGGCCGCCGAGAGCTTCTGGAGGAACGCCGCCTCGATCGAGCGATGGACGAAGATCAGCTTGATCGCGGTGCAGCGCTGCCCGTTGAACGAGAGCGCACCCGAGACGCATTCCTTCACGGCGACGTCGAGATCCGCGTCCGGCAGCACGATGGCCGGGTTCTTCGCCTCGAGGCCGGTGATCGAACGCAGGCGGTTGGGGCGGGGGTGCTGACGCTTGAGGATGTTGACCACCCGGCTCGTGCCGATGAAGGCGAGGACGTCGACCTCGCCCGACTCCATGATCGGCCCCACCGTCGTCGGACCATCGCCGTAGATGACGTTGACGACGCCGCGGGGGAACGCGTCGCGCATGGCCGCAAAGAGCGGCGCGTGCAGCAGCGCCCCGTACTTGGGCACCTTGCACACGATCGTGTTGCCCATGATCAGCGCGGGGATCAGCGTGGTGTAGGTCTCGTTCAGCGGGTAGTTGAACGGCCCCATGCACAGCACCACACCGAGCGGCGAGCGGCGGATCTGCCCGAGGAACCCCTCCTCCATGACGAACCGCGCCGACGTGCGATCGAGCTCCTTGAGCGCCTCGATGGTGTCCTTCACGTAGAGCAGCGTGCGGTCGAACTCGGTCTCGGCGTCCTTGCGGGTCTTGCCGATCTCCCACATCAAGAGGCGCACGACGTCCTCGCGCACCTTCGCCATGCCCTCGGCGAACTTCTCCATCGCGCCGATGCGCCGGGCGACGCGCATGGTCGCCCATTCGCCGCGCCCCTCGTCCCAGGCACGGCTGGCCGCAGCGAGCGCTTCGAGCGCCGCCGCGCGATCGAGCAGCGGCGTCTGGCCGATCACCACCCGTTCGAGCGCGCCGTCTTCCTTGCGCAAACACACGGGTGAGGCGACGTCGGCGCCTGGTCCTCCCCACGAGCGAACCTCGCCGTCACACAGCCATTGCATCGACCAGCGCGCACCGTCGATGCGCGCGCTTTCGGGAATTTCACTGCCTGTGAGCGACGTGGGGAAGCGGATCAGGTCGGCCATGCGGCAAGTGAACCAGGGAGGACCGGGCTTGCCCAGGCCCCGTGAAGGTCACTCGCACTTCACGGTCATGGTCTGCGTCGGCGCTCCGCTGCAGGTCGGCCCGTTCACGCCGCCCCAGTTCGAGGTGGTCGCGATGCAGGGGCGGACGACGTAGCCGCTGGTGCACTGACACATGTCACCGTTCGCACTGAGCTCGATGCCCGAGCCACACGTGCCGACCCGCCAGTTGCGTCCGTCACACGCGATCGAGGTGCTGATCGCCGTACCGGTGCGGAGCGCCTGGCAGAGCGTGTTCGCGTTGGTCCCGGTGCAGCTGACGCCCGTCGGGCTCGCGCTGCCGCTGATGGTCACCTTGGAATAGGTGCCGCTCAGCGAGGCGCGGAACGTGTTCCAGGTCGTGCACTGCGTCGAGCTCGTCGTGTAGGTCGCTCCGCTGCTGAAGCTCGCGGTCCAGGTGGCACCGACCGAAACCATGCAGACGCCCGCCGCGCAGATCTGACCGGTCGGGCAGGCGTTGCCGCACGTTCCGCAGTTCTTCACGTCCGTGTTGGAGTTGCTCTCGCAGCCGTCGGTGTAGCTGGAATTGCAGTCGGCGAAGCCGGGGTTGCAGGTGTCGATGGCGCACGCGCCGGTCGCGCACTTCGGCGTGCCGTTGGCGACGGTGCAGGCTTTGCCGCAGCCACCGCAGTGGCTCGTGCTGCTCGAGGTGTCCGACTCGCACCCGTCGACGAAGCCGTTCACGCAGTCGGCGAACGGCGCCGTGCACGAGGTGATGCTGCACTTGCTGGTGGCGCAGGCTCCGACGCCGTTGGCGACTGCGCACGCGTTGCCACAGGCGCCGCAGTTCTTGTTGTCGCTCGAGACGTCGACCTCGCAGCCGTTGGAGACCACCTTGTCGCAGTCACGCGTCGTGCCGGGGCAGGTGCCGATGGCGCACTTGCCGTCGCTGCAGATGCTGCCCGTCACGGTGCACTTGTTCTTGCAGGTGCCGCAGTTGTTCGCGTCGAAGAGGAGCGGCGCTTCGCACCCGTTGCTCAGGTCGTCGTCGCAGTCGCCATAGTTGGTGCTGCAGGCGGCGCCGCATTTGCCCAGCTCGCACTTGGGGGAGCCGTTGACCACCAGCGGGCACTTGTTGCCGCAGCTGCCGCAGTTGCTGGTGAGCGACGAGAGGTCGGTCTCGCAGGCGTTGGTGATGTCCCGATCGCAGTCACCCTTGAGCCCGTCGCAGGTCGCGACCACACACGCGCCGCCCTCGCACTTGGCGGTGCCGCCCGCCACGGTGCACTTGGTGCCGCACTTGCCGCAGTTGTCGACGTTGGTGGTCGGGTCGATGCAGGCACCGCCGCAGCAGGCCTCCGTCGCGGGGCAGGCCTTGGTCGGGCTGCATCCCTTGCTGCAGACGTTACCCGCACAGAGGTAGCCGAGCGGACAGTTGTCGTCCTTGAGGCACTCGACGCAGGTGTGTTTGGCCACGTCGCAGCGGCTCTTCGCGAAGCCGCCGGCATCTCCGCCGTCGGTTCCCGCGTCAGCCGTCGTCGTCGCGCAGCCGTCGTCGCTCTTGCATCCCTCGACGCAAGACTTCAGGGCTTCGTCGCAGTGTTGGCTCGCCGGGCAGGTATCCGACGCCGCGGTGCAGCCGACGCACTTGCCACTCGTCGTGTCGCAGACCTTACCGCCCGCGCTGCTCGCGCAGTCCGCGTTGCTCTTGCAGGCAGCGGGGCCGGTGTCGCCGGCGCTCGCCTCGGTAGAGCCGTCGGTGACGACCGAGGAGTCCTTGCCCCCGGCATCGGTCTCGCTGGCGGGCCCGCTGGTCGCGGTATTCGCAGAGCACCCGACGACGGAGAAGAGGAAGAAGGGGAAGAGGGCGCGTCGAAGCATCGGTGCTCATGATGGCATGCACCCGAGCACCGAGCGACGTAGGAGGATGGCCTACTTGCGCACGAAAGCCGGGCGGGCCTTGAACGAGAGCGCCGCCGAGACGAGGCTGCAGGTGCCCTCCTCGGTGTCGTAGCCCATGTCCGCCGACGCCCGGCCGATCAGCTTGATTTGCGGAATGAGGTCGGCGACGCCGGCGCCGTTCTTCACGCCTTCGGCGACCTCGTCGATCGAGATGCCGCCCCCCAGCATTCCATCGACGTTGCCCTCTTCGTCCATGGTGAACTTGATGATCGCGTCCCGGACGTAGATGGTGAAGCTCACGTCGAAGATCGCGATCGGGATGCGGAGGGGGAACGGGCCGATCGAGAACGTGTTCTTGGAGATGTTCCCGTTGCTGGCGTAGCTGAGGACCTGACCCTCCTTGCGGAGGTCGAACGTCTGCCACGACTCGACGACGCCGTCGGTCCCGAGCGTGGGTTTGCCCTCGCCGAGCTTCACCTCGAGGTCGACGCACTTGTCGTTGCTCGAGTCGTTGACGTTCTTCAGGTCGAACATGATGAGCAGTCGCCCATCGTTGATCGCGCCCTGGATGATGCCGTCGATGGCGTTGCCGACCCGCTTCTCGACCTCGGGGATGAGCAGCGCGAGCTGATTGTCGATGCCCTGCTCGCCGGTCGGTGAGACGAGGTCGACCTTCCCGCAGGACGGGTCCTCGGCGACCTTGGTGACACGGTGATCGAGGTCGAACCCGGGCGCGACGCCGCGCGGGGTCTCCCGGGTGAAGGTGAGCGAGGTCAGGACGAACGCCCGCGAGGGGCCGGGCTGACAGCTCGCCTCTTCGTCGGCCGAGGAACACGAGGTGACGCTCGGGAGCAGTGCGGCGCAGAGCGCGAGGAAGGCGAGGCGCATGGTCAGACCTCGATCGCCGAGAGGCCGCTGGTGGTCTTGCCCTCTTCGGCGCCGAAGCTGTCGAGCGACAGGCCCATGGCGCGCGCGAGGGTCAGCGCGACCTTCGAGGTGTTCTCCGCGGCGGGAGAGCGATAGTGCACGCCCGTCTTCAGCGCACCGTTCGCCGAGCCGGCGATGACGATGGGGAAGTCGTCGAGCGTGTGCGCGCGCCCGTAGTTGACGTCGCTGGTGGCGAGGATTCCGCAGTGATCGAGGAGCGTTCCGTCGCCCTCGGGGATCGCGTCGAGCGCCTTCAGGAAGTAGGCGAGCTCGGTCATGATCTGCACGAGGATCTTCGCGACCTCGGGCTGCGGGCTCGCCTCGTCGTGGGTGAGCTGGTGGTGGCCGGCAGGCGCGCCAGCGAAGAGCGTGTTGTTCACCGGCTGGGTGAACCACAAGCTGAACACGCGCGTCTGATCGCACGCGAGCGTCAGCGCGAGCAGATCGCTCATCGCGCGCGAGATCTCCGACATCGGCGGGCGGCCGTCGACGTCCGGGTAGCTGTCCTTCGGGGCCGTGGGCATCTTGCAGGCCGCGAGGCTCGGCGGAGACTCCTCGAGCTTCTTGATGCGCTGTTCGAGGGCGCGCACGCCGTCGAGGTGCTGCTCGAGCCGCTGCTTGTCGGTGCTCCCGAGCAGACCCTGCAGCCGCTTGGCGTCGCCGGTCACCGCGTCGAGCACGCTCTTGCGGAGCGCGAGGGCGGGGTTCGGCTTGGCGTCGCTGCCCGGCATGACGAACTCGGCGCCGAAGACGCGATTGAACAGCGCGGCTGGCGAGCTCTCGGCCGGGTTGAGGCTGCGCGGGCCGTTGTAGGACATGCCTTTGACGCCCGGCTGCACTCCCACCTCGAGCGAGCGGAAGCGCGAGTCGGTGCCGATGACGTTGGCGATGATCTGGTCGATCGTCGGCGCCGCGAACGCCTCTTTGTCCGTGGCAAGCGCGGGGCTGCCGCTGAAGAAGCCGATCGGCCCCGACAGGTGCGGCACCGCGTTGGCGATCGGGACCTTCATCCCGCTGACCACGGAGATCTTCGCCTTGCTCTCGGCGAGCGGCGCGAGCGTCGGCGACAGCTCCCACGAGGTGCCGGTGCCCTTGGGGACCCAGTAGTCCGGGAGCACGCCGTTCCCCCAGAAGAACATGCCGAACCGCTTGGGGAACGAGTCGGGGGCAGCATTGGCGCGGCGCTCGCGCGCGAAGATCTCGAGGAACGGCAGGCCTACGGTGACCATGGCGCCGCCGAGGAGGCCGCGAAGGACGGTGCGTCGATGAATCGTTCGCATCTTGTTCCCGGGGCTCAGTGCGGCGCGCCCAGCGCGCGGAAGGAGGGGCTCGTCGCCATCGCGGCGAGGAGGGATTTCATTCGATAGCCAGCGGCGGCGAAGCGCTCCGACAACGCGGTGATTGTCGCCTCTTCGGCCTCTTGGGGCGCGAAGCCCGTGGCGTAGAGGTAGACCTTGCGCGCGATGCACGGCGCGAAGTCGCGGTGGTCGTGGATGGCCGCGGCGAGCGTGGCCGGCCCGGCGAACTCGACTCCGTCGAGCTGACCGGTCGGGTCGATCACCGCGCCGTTCTCCTTGCTGCGCAGTCGACCGATCCCGTCGAACTGCTCGAGCCCGAGGCCGATCGGATCCATGATCTTGTGACAGGCGGCGCAGGTCGGGTTCTGGAAGTGGATCTGCACGCGATCGCGCAGCGTCTTGGCCGTGGCGGTCGGCTCGGGCAGCGCGGTGTTCACGTTGACCGGCGGCGCGGGGATGGTCTGGCAGAGCAGCTTCTCGCGGACGAACTTGCCGCGGAGTGTGGCCGATGACGAGGTGGGGTGCGCGTAGAGCGCGAGGATCGAGACGTGCCCGAGCAAGCCGCGACGGGGTGAATCCGCGGGCAGCTCCACGGCGGCGAACCCCGTCGGCGAGGGCGCCGCGATCTGGTACATCGACGCGAGCTTCGGGGTGACGAAGGTCTTGCGCGTGGTGAGCACGTCGCGGAAGTCCTCGTTCTTGTCGAAGACGAGGTCCTCGAAGACCCGCAGCGTCTCCTCGCGCGCCACCGGACCGAGATCGGGCGTGTAGGTGGTGAACAGCTTGGCGTCCTTCTCGAGGCGATCGAGCTCGCCGAGCCGGAGCCACTCGGTGACGAAGTTCCGCAGGCCCTCGCGCGCCTTGGGCGAGGCGAGCATGCGGTCGACTTGCGCCTTCACTCCCTCGTAGCTGCCCAGCGTGCCGGCCTGCGCGGCATCGAGGAGCGCGTCGTCGGGCACGCTGTTCCAGAGGAAGAACGACAGACGCGTGGCGAGCTCCCACTGCGTGTAGCGCTTGCCGCTCGCGCTCGCGGCGTCGGGCTCCCCCACCGAGGGGCGATAGAGGAAGCTCGGCGACTGGAGGAGCGCCGCGACGCCGTACGCAAGGCCCTTCTCGAAGGTGCCGAGCGTCTTGGCGGAGGTCGTGATGACGGTCGCGATCTTGTCGGCCTCTTCGTTGGTCAGCGGACGGCGCCACACCCGGCGACCGGTGCTGGTCGCGAAGGTCTTGGCACACGCCGCATCGTCGAGGCCAGACGGCTTGCACGAGAGCACCCGGCCGAGGAGCTTCGGGTCGGCGACGACCTGGTTGCCGATCGCGTACGAAGCCGACTCGTATTGCTCGATGCCGCGCGCGCTGATCGTGCTCTTGCTCGAGCCGACCGCGTCGAAGCCCTCGAGCGGGACATCGGGCTCGAGCGCCGGCGGCACCACCACCTCGGCGCCGAAGAGATCGCGAATGGCCGCTCGGTATTGCGGGCCGGTGAGCCGCTGCGCCGCGCTCAGCGACGGCGTGGCCGTCCCCACCGGGCCCGTGGGCTCGACGGCGGGCGTGGGGGGCGTTTCCTTCTTCTCGCCGTCACACGCGGCGAGCGCGAGGAGGAGCAACGGAGCAAACCGGCGCGGCGACATCGTCAGGGTCCTTTGGGCGCGGTGAACTCGCCCTTGTGTTGATAAGCGATCTTGTCCGAGAGCGACTCTTCGCCCTTGATGATCTTCTCGACGCGCGCGCTCGAATCACCGAGCACGTGGCGACGGCCGAAGGCGAACGCCCACGAGTTGGTGAGCTTCCACCCGAGCTTCTCGTCGAACTTGCCGCAGCCGCCGAGCGCGAAGAGCTGGTGGCAGCCGCCGGTGAACGAGAGCCAGGTGAGATCGAGCTTGGTGACCCGCTCGAAGATCGGACCGCTCGAAGAGTCCTCGGTGCCGCTCATGAGCAGGTAGGGCACCTTCGGCGCGTCGTACCCGTCGGCGGTGAACCAATCGCTCGCCCCACCGGCCATCGGGATGATCGCCGCGGCGCGCGCATCGCTCACGCCCTTGGCGAACACCGCGATCTCCTCGGGCTTGCACGGGACGGAGAACTCGCCGGCGTCGCACTTCTTCTGGATCGCGGCCGTGTCCCAGATGGCGCCGCCCGCGCCCCACGCCGTGAGTGTGCCAAAGCTGTGGCCGCTCATCAGCACGTGTTTGGTCTGGAGCTTCCCCGCGAGAGGGTCGGGCGCGGCGAGCTTCTCCACCGCGTCGAGCGCCGCGCTGACGTCGGTGTTGCGCAGGTAGTAGAGCGAGACGGGGCGCTTGCCCTCGCCCACGCCGAACACGTTGCCCACGTGGTTCGGCGCGACGTAGACCCACCCGTGCGAGGCGAACCAGTGCGCCATGTCGCTGCTCGTGCCGCCGAAGCCGTTGGAGCCATGCGAGTACACGTGCACCGGGTAGCCCTTGCCGCTCGCGAAGGTGTGCACCGGCGGCGCAACGCTCGCGCCTTCGTACACGTCCGGATCGCCGAAGAGCATCACGTACTTCGGGTGGTCACCGTCGGCGTCGAGCGTGGGGTACCAGAGGTCGACCGGGATGGTGCGCGGCGAAGTCTGCCCCGGCGGCGTGTAGGTGACGTCGAAGACGCGGTGGCCGACGTTGAACGGGCCGACCTGATCGACCGCCCACGAGAGCGGCTCGCCCGTGGGCATGGCGATCTGCACGACCGCCGTGTCTTCGGTGGTGTCCGCGTCACCCGCGGAGGAAGGGGTGGAGTCCTTCGCGCTGCACGCGCCCAGCGCGAGAACGAAAGGCAAAAGGAAACTCGAGGCGGGGCGAAGCAGTCCCGTCATGCGCGCGGGCTACTCTGGACCGGGTCAATGATTTTCGCCAGGGGCGAACCATGACACTCCAACTTGTTTTGGAGGACGCGCGTGTGTGTGTGTAGGTGGACGTTAGCGCCTGCGGCGGACCGAGAGGAGGAGGGCGAGGAAGCCGAGGCCGAGGCCCGCACCGGAATGCTGTCCCGGCGCAGTCCGGCACCCGCAGCCGCCCTCGTCGCTCGGAGCGTCGGCCGGCGTGCTTGCGCTCCCGACGTCCTCCTCCTCGGCGTCGGGGATGCCGATCGGCGGCGCGTCCTCTTCCAGGCTCGTGTCGTCGGCGGCGTCGGCGACGCTCGTGTCCTTGCTGCCGTCGACCACGACCGCGTCGACACCGGCGTCGGCCGGGAGGACGCCGGGAAGCTTCTGATACGACTGAATCAGCGAGAGGTACGGCGGCACGTACACGACGCCGGTGCCGGCGACGTTCTGCTGCATGTTGAAGTGCAGGTGCACTGTCGTCGGCGTGCCTCCGAACTGGTTGCTCACGTAACCCATCAACGTGCCGCGGGTGACCTTCTGGCCGACCTTCACCGCGACCTTCTCCATGTGGAGGTAGTCGAACCGCGTGCCGTCGGCGCGCGTCAGGTACACCGAGTAGGTGCCGATGTTGGTGACGGTGCCATCGTCGACGGCGACCGCCTTGTGCACGCCCCGCGTGCAGTTGGCTGCCCGGATGTCCTGTCCCTGGTGGCCGGTGCCCGAGGGGCAGAGCGGCATCGTCCAGCTGCGGCTCTCGCAATAGTTGTCGTGCCACGGGTAGCTGAAGTTCGCGACGTCGCACTGTGAGCCGCCGGGACCGCTCGACCCGCCGTGGCCCCACACCTGCGAGTTCAGGTACGCCGGCGCGGACTCGATCGGAAATCGGATGCCCGGCGCGTAGACCTTGGTGTCGACGCGCCCCTTGCCGCTGCCGGTGACGAGCTCGCCCGGCGGGCGGTAGCTGAACGTCGCGGCATTGGCGCTGCCTGCAACGGCGAGGACTGCGAGCACGAGGGCGAGGCGTTTCACGAGCCACCTCCGCCCACGTAGACCAGACCGTTGGTCAGCTCGATCACGAATGCGTCGGTCGCGCAGCGAGTGTCGTCGTGCTTCGCGCACTCCACGTCGACCGCGTACGACACGCCGTTCTCCTCGAACGTCGCCTGGCGGATGCCCTCGTTGACGGTGACCCGTCCCTTGCCGCTGCGGATCGGGATCTGCCCGGGCGACGGTGGAATCTCCGGGTGCTCGTGGGCGAGGCGGGTCCCCGCGACGTGGACCGTGATGTCGTTCGCCTGCGCGTGGAACGCCGTCCACACGTCTTCGATCATCAGCGTCGAGACCGCGAGCAACGCGTCGTCCTTGGGCACCAGTACCGGCACCGTCGACGTGGGTATCTTCGCCTGCTCGTCCTTCGGCAGGCGCGCGCGCGTGCCGGTATCGATCGTCGCTGGCGCTGGGAACTGGACCGGCTGGATCTTCGTCTCGACGGTGACGTTCGCGGTCTGGGTACCGCTCCCGCTCGGCACCGACTCACGGCTCTTGCAGCCGACGGCCAGACAGACGGTGGCGATCGACAGGACGTGTTCGAAGCGCATCCGACGATGCTACCCGCCTGGAAACCATCGGCTAGAGTCACGCCTGCGTGACGCTGCCCGAAGGGGAAGCGAACAAATGACCAGGGCGAGGTGCGGCGTGCGCTCGTATCGTCGACGTCATGCGCGGTCTGGCGAGGACGCTCACGCTCGCACTGGTCATGGGGTGCAGCACCAGCTCGGGCGGCGGCGTCACCCCGCTGCCCGAGGTGAACTACAAGCAGCCGGTCGATCCGGCCGGGGCGCTCCGATCGGCCGTCTTCGTCGCCAGCTGCATGCCCGACGACTCGGTGACCAATTGGCTGAGCCCAGAACATGAAGTGATCAAGCGTCCTCGCGCCGAGCGCTGACGATCACGCCTCGGCGGCGGCCTTCAGCCTGGCGAGGCCCTTCTCGAAGTCTTTGCCGATCATACCGTCGAGGAACAACTTGCCCATGATCGCGAGGAGCACGTTGCGCGTGCCCGACATGGTCCAGGTGACGCGCGTGGAATCTCCCTCGCTCTCGAAGCGGAAGACGACTTTGTTGTTCGCCTTGAACGGCTTCAGGAAATCGAGGTCGACGTCGACGCGATCGTCGGTCGCGTTGGTGATGACCATCGAGCCCTCGCCCGCCTTCTTGCCCGCCCACGCGTAGCGCGCGCCCACGCCCTCGGCGGCGCCGGAGTAGGTTCGCTTCAGGTCGGCGTCGAGCTCCTCCCAGGGAGACCACTTCGTCCAGGCGTGGAAGTCGACGACGAGGAGGCGGACCTTGGCCGCCGGCGCGGCGACGACGATGGAGCGGCTGTGTTCGAAGGAGGGCATGAGTGTTCACACCGTAGCGCACGGCACGACGCAGAACGGCGAGGGCGCACGCTGCGACGCGATCAGCGCGCCCATGCGGTCGCGAAGACCGGGCGGCACGTCGCTGCGGCGGTGCACGACGAGGGCGAGCAGCTCCGCGCGCTGTTGCCGTTCGAGCACCAGATCGCCGTGGGGACCGAGGACGCTCTCCACCTCGCGCAGCGTGGCCTCGATGTGCTCGATGAGCTTCTCGATGACGAGCAGCGTCGGTGCTCCGTCGACCTCGAACGCCTCTTCTCCACCGGCGAGCACGCGGATCACCTTCGGGCCGAGCAGGATCGAGAGCAGCTCGAGCTCGAGCGCACGAGCACCTTCGCCGGCGCCGCGTACCTGCTTCGCCAGCACGCTCATCGTCATGGCCCACGCACGGCTGCGCCGCGACGCGCGTGCGAGCTCGATCGGCTCCGGCGGCGGCGGTCCCGGATCGCTCGTGAATCCCTCGTCCTCGATAATGGCAACCGCCAGGTCCAGCTCGGAAGCCATCTCCGCCGTGACGACCTCGGGATCGTCCGGATCGATCCCCCGCGCGCGGAGTGCCCAGTCGCGCCGCCGCTCGCGGACCGCGACGGCGCACGAGCCGGTGAGCGGGCATCGCTCGCAGCGGCGGTCACAGAAGTTGTACGGCGAGGCGAGCGGGTCGAATTCCGAGGTGTCCATGAATCGGGTCGACCGGCGCGCGCCCCCGGTTGCGTTCAATCGGCATTTCGACCGCCAGCACTCTCTGGTGACGGCGCTTGCCCGTCGCGGTACCCATTCGCCATGGGACTCGGCCTCATACTCCGCGCGCGTGCGCGCGATTCGGAATCGTTCGGTGCGATCGAGCAGCTCATCGACGCGCGGTTCCACGATCTCGTCGTCCGCAGTGCGAGTGACGAAGGTCGATACGTCGTCCAGCTGCACCCTGCGGCGGAGGACGTGGAGTTCTCGATGGACGATGGCGTCATCGTCGTGAGCGCGAAGACGTCGACGGTCGGCCCCGGATACCACGCATTCCTCTGCGAGCTCCTCCATCGACTTGGCGGCGAGCTCGACCTCGCGTGGACCGCAGGCGAGGACGAGGGCGACGAGACCGGCTACTTCCTCACCAGCGATCGCGGCGCGCTCGAAGGCGAGATGCTCGCGTGGTTGAGGGGCCTGTGCGGCATGCTCGCCGAGCAGATCGACCAGGGCTCGACCGGCTTCATGATCTCACTTCCCATCGACACGGTCTTCGAGTTCGAGGGCGCGCTCGCGACGCCGATGGGCCCGCGCGACGCCGCGTGGGTCTCGCGCGTGCACGGCGATCCCCGCCAGGGCATCGACCTCTTCCCCTGGTGGGAACCCGGTCGCGGAGCACGCTACCTGCGCGATCGTGCGATCACGCGTATGTGGACCGAGGTTCGGTGGCGCGAGCCGGTCAGCGAGAGCGAGCAGGAGTTGCTAGAGGCGATCGACGACGACCTCGGCGCAGCGCACGAGGCCGACTCGTCGCTCGAGCTCCCGTGGGCCGAATGGGCGGAGATCGCTGGCTTGCTCGGCTATGACGATCCGACGTCGGGTCGCGGTGCGAGGCGCCCGGCGACCATCGGCTATCGCCGCAACCTCGTGCGCGTCTCGCTCACCGGCGGATGGACGGTCCGCGTCCCCGGTCACATGTCGACCGAGTTCGACGACGAGGGCACGTGGAGCGCGTTCACGCCCGGTCGCACGATCTGGATGAGCTCGTTCCGCATCGGCGATGCCGACGCGCCGACCCTGACCGCCGCGGAGACACTCCCGAAGCGCGATCCCAAAGGTGATCCGATCGAGCTTCCCGACCTGCCGCCGGAGTTGGCGTATCGCGCGTACACCAGCACGACGAACGAGGGCCATCCACAGCTCACGTTGCAGATCGCGATCCCGCATCGCATCGCGGTGTTCACGATCGTTCACGAGGACCCGCACGATCTCGACTGGGCCAAGAGGACCGCGTCGAGCGTGCGCCACGGATGAAGACCGGTCACGGTCATCACCAGGTTCCCAGCGTCGTCACGAACCTTCGGGCGCCATCCTTGGGATCGAAGATCTCAAGGTAGACCTGTCCGCTCTCGGTGCCGCGCATGACGACGTGATCGCACGCGAGCGAGAGGTCGACGTGGTTCGAGTACTTCGAGTGGGCGATGGGCAGGAGCGAGACGTCACCCTTCCACAGCGTCTTGCCGGTGTTGCGGTCGAATCCCCACAGATCGGCGCCCGTCGCGATCGGGTGATACGACGAGACGACGAGCGTGTCGCCGACGGCGAGGACGGCCGCTGCGTCGTTCAGCTTCTCCGGCTCGTCCACCGCACCTTGCCCGAGGGCTCGAAGAGCCGGGTGCTCGGTTGCGTCACGAGCAGACCCTCGAGCGTGCCGTCGCGATCGATCGCGGCGACGAGCTCCTCCTCCATCCGCGCGACCTCCACGCCATCTGCGACCCGAACCGCGACTCCGAGCCGCGGTGACTTGCCGAACCACGTCGACGCCACGACGTAGCGGCCGTCCAGCTGGCGACGCGAAAACCAGGTCGAAGACGGATCGGTGGGCTTCGCCAGCGCATGGGTCGTGGTATGGAGAGTCTTCGCCGAGGCGTCGACGCAGTGCAGTTGCAGCTCCCTTCCGATGGATGCGGCGCACGCTCCCTTCGGGTTCACGACGAACCCATCGCGCGCGCCGTAGATCGAGAACGGTACGGTGCCCGTGCCGACGACCAGGCCGCTCCGTCCGTCCCACGCATCGAGCGTTCGATCGTCGTGCACGCCGAGGACCCGACCCTCGACGGCGACGAGCTGCACGACCCGCTTCGTGCTCACCGACATGGCTGCGCCGCTGTTCGCATCGTGGCGGACCACCCCCGTGCTCGTCCCGCAGAACGCGCCTCCCGCGCCGGCTTCGAGGACCGTGCAGGTGGCGGGCACCGACCAACGCTTCGCGCCGGTCTTCATGTCGTACGCGCGCAGCTCGGTCGCGTACGCGAGGAATGCGATGCCGCCGAACGCCGCCTCCTGCTTCGGGCGATCCTTCTCCAGCACGTTCAGGAGGGCACGTGCCTTCAGGTCGACGACCCGCCCGTGGAAGAGGCCCCGAGGCGCTGCCTCGTTCTCGGGCTTCGGCGCCGGCGCTGGGTGCGGCGACGGCACCATCGGATCGGGCCGGATCGGCGCGGTCGTCCGGTCCTTGCACGCCGAGAGCAGCACGCCGAGCGCGAGGAGGGCCGGAGCACGACGCATGGCTGGATGGTACGTGCATGCCGGAGAGAAGTTCTCACCATCGCGATCCGCAGGATGGATCGGCTGCGAGCCCACGACCTCGAAGTCGCCCGTCAGACGCCACTCTCGGAGATCGATCAGCGGCTTCGCGCCTGGCTCGCCGATGATTGACCCGTCGCCCCAGCGTCCTCGCGTGGTCGTTCCCGGTGTGGAGGCGCGTGTTGCAGAATCGTGAGGCCTACGCAGGCGGCTCGTTACGCAGCGACGGGCACGGCTGCGCGCGCGTTCGTGAACCGCTCGTCGCCGAGCTGCGAGAGGCGCAGGTGGAGCGACGTCGCGAGCAGCGCACAGCGATCGCCCGTGGCCGTCGCGAGCTCGAGGGCGAGCAGGCGCGTGACCATCGCTCGTCGGAGGGCGAAGTCCGCGGCGCTCGGCGAGACGCGTTGCTCGAGCCGCGCGCGCGCGAGGAGGAGCGGCGCGCAGAGCTGCGCGATGTCTCCCGCCTCTTCGTCGATCATGGGCTCGATCCACGGTGGCGCCGCGACGAATCGAAACCGATCGGCCGCCGGCGTTGCCACCGGCGGATCCCAGCGGGGGATTGCGCAGTCACCGCGCTCCAGTGAATCGACGATCTCCCGTGCGCGTGGCGTTGTCGAGTCGATCGACCGTCGCGCGTGGGTGATCGCGGCGGCGATCGCTCTGTCGCGCGCCGCGCCAGGTGCGCTGAGTCGTGCCGCGCCGAACACAGCGAGCGCACGCGCAACGCTTGAGGCCCTGGTCGCGACGATCGCGTAATGCTGTCGCGCGTCGTTCGTGCGCCCCGCGCGTTCGAGCGCGTGCGCGGCGTGGGCCGGGAACCCGATGCGATCGAAGCCGATCGCCGCCGCGAGCTCCTCGCCGCGCGCCAGGCGGGAACACGCGGCGTCGTACGCGTCATCGGGCATCGCCTTGCGCCCGAGATACCAGTCTATCGTCGTAGCGGCGCGCGGTCTGCCGGTCGCGACACAGACCGGTCGCAGCGCGGCGAGCGTCTCTCGGTAGATGGGCGCCGGCGCGTCCACCAGAGAGGCCACGGTCAGCAGGTGATCGATCGCCTCGTCACCGGCGCCGTCGCGCGCGGCCGCGAGCGCGTACTTGCGGAGCACCTGGAGCTCGCCGCTCGTCATGAATTGATCGCCGGTCCAGGTCATCTCGCCGACGACCACGGGTGCCACACCGGAAGCCGATGGCGGGACACCGATGCTACGATATGTCGCCGCAACGACGGCGAGCGTTGCCGACATCTGGTGAATGAAATCGCGCCGCCCGATCCGCTCCACGCCGTAAGAGTACCCTGTCGTGACGACACGCGCCCGTTGCGATACCAGTCTCTCGCGGGGCCGATCTGGGTCAGGTCAGGGGGCCGTCTCCTACTTCCCGGCTGTCTCCTTCTCCAGCGGACGGTCCAGCTCGAGCCCCGACGGGCCTTCCCCGCGATCGCGATGGACGCACCCCTCGATCATCCGCCACGGATTATCCCCTCACTGCTCCCGACTGCCATCGAGCCTCACTTGCGTCGAATCACGCGCAGTGCATCGTTCAACGTATCGGTCACGAGGATCGTCTCGCCCTCGACGAGGAGCCCTCTGGCACCGGGCAAGTAGAAGCGCGCCCGATCCCCCGGACCATCGACGCGGTCATCAGGGTCTCGGCCCGCGATCACGCTGACGACGCCGTCGCGCACGAGCACGATCTTTGAACCGGCTATTCCCACCAGCGCTTGCCCAAACCGCACGAAACGGGTGATGGATTGTCCAAAGCCCGGCATCAACGACCCGACATGCGTACCAGCTATGCCGATCAGGTCCTCTCCGCGAATCGTCGAGACGATCACATCATCACCCTCGACGAGCGCGTCATGGAGGACCTCGCCGTGAGGTATGTGCTGCCTGATGTCTAGCAGCGGCTCGGGGGTTTGCGAGATGTCGTAGAGCACGCTGTGCTGGCGGTCGAGGATCAGAGGCCGACCGGGAGTCGACACGAGGACCGGAGTGCTGCCGATGAAGTAGCCCTTCGAGTCGGCGGTCACCTGAAGGATCTCGGCGCGGTCCAGCGGCTCGACAGGCGTGTGCATCCTCGTCGCGAGGGTCTCTTCGTCGACGACGAACACACCGCGCCAGGTGAGCACTGCGGTCGAATCTCCCCAGCGCGCGAGCGAGAGCGTCGAATCAAGGGCGCGGCGGCGGAGCTCCCGGCCCGAGCGATCGAGCAGGACGAGGCACCCGATCTCCGCGACAACGTAGCCTTCGCGAATCGCAACGATGTCGAACGGACGATAGTCTTCGTCACGCCACAACGTCGTTACGGTCCATTCGGCGGCATCTGTGAGCGGCTCGGGAGAGATCGCCGATGAGGTGCGTTTCATGGCGACAAGCTGATTCCAGACATTCCGGAGGGACGTGCGGTCTTCGTGATCACCCTCGGCTGAGCCCGAGCAACTCGATGGACTCCGTGATCTTCGGGAATGTGTCCGCCGAGAGCTCCGCGCCCGCCTGGTAGTAGTCGTCATTTCCAAGCTCGTACGGCTTGCACGTCTTGCCGTCGGCGAGATCCACGCAGCAGTTCCTTCGTGTTCGGGCCGGGGACGTGCAATCGATCAGAGAAACTCGCACACGTACCCTGACGGCTGGGCGGCGCGGACGTCGAAGCCGCTCTTGCCCGGCACCTCGAACGCCGTTCCGGCGGGGTACACGCGCCAGTCGGTGGTGCCGTCGACGCGGATGACGAGCTCGCCGCTCACCACCGTCATGCGCTCCGGTGCGCCGGTGCCGAAGTGGAACTCACCGGTGTCGATGACGCCGACGGTGGTCTTCCGCCCGTTGCGCTCGAACCCGATGCTCTGGACCTTGCCCTCGAAGTACGTGTTGTGCGTCAGCATCTCGCCTCGCTAACGCGGGGGAGACGAGGGCTCAACCCGCGCGGACGGTCGCGCGCGCGCGGTCTTTGAGGATCTTGCCCGCCGCCGCCTTGCCGCTGGCCATCGCGCCGACGATGCCGTGTCCCGCGCGCGTGGAGGCGCCGCAGAAGTACAGCGCGCCCAGCGGACCGCGGTAGCCCGGTCGTCCGTCGAAGAACTGCTCGGGCGTGGCGGCGAGCCCGTACCCCGTCCCGTCGGTCGCCTGGGTGTAGCGCACGTGGCTGATCGGCGTGGCCGACTCGCGGAACACCACGCGCTCGGCGGTGCCCGGGAACAGCCGGTCGAAGCGACGGATCATGTCGTCTTCGATTCGCTGCTTGATCGCGTGATATTCCTCGTTCTTGCGATATCCCCAATTGGCGATGTCCTGCGCCGTGACCCCGAATCGCTCGAACGAGCCGGGAACGACGGTCATGACTTCGACGTTGGTCACGCCCGCCGGCGCGTGGTGGAGCGCGTGGTCAGGGTCCTTGTTCGAGGCGCTCGTGATGTAGCAGCCGTGCGCCTCGACCGGCCCGGTCTTGGCGCTGGCGTTCGCGTAGAACGCCTCCGTGTCGAAGGAGTCGAACTGCCAGATGTTCGACGCGCCGAGGCCCGAGACCTTCCCCTGCACGCCGAGGAACGTCATGAACAGCGCGGCGGCCATCTCCTGCCGCTCGGTGCGCGAGACCACCTCGCTCGGGAGGTGCTCGCGCCCGATCAGCTCGAACATCGTCTTCTTGTAGTCGGCGTTCGACAGCACCACGTCTGCGCGCACGTCGCGGGCGGGCTCGCCGGCGCGCGGCGCCACCCGAACGCCGACGGCGCGGCCCTGCTCGACGAGGATCTTCTCGATCGGGTGCCGCAGGTGGATCGAGCCGCCGAGGGCCTCGATGCGCGACGAGAGCCGGTCGGCGATGACCTGGCCGCCGCCCTCCGGGTAGTAGGCGCCAAGGAAGTAGTGGCCGGCGAGCCCCATGTGGAGCATCGCGCTGACCTTGCTCGGGGGCAGACCGTAGTCGCCACTCTGACCGAGCATGATGGCGCGCACCTTCGGATCGCGGACGCCGATGGCATCGAACACCTGCGCAATGGTGCTGTTCTTGTGGGGCGCGAGGCGCAGACCCGCGAGCGCGAGCGGAACCATGTCGCGCAAGGGCGGGCGGCCGCCGCGGGCCATCGCCTTGCCGGCGGTGAGCACGGCCCGCACGAGCTTCACGTAGGCGTCGATGCCGCGGCGCTCCTGGGGGAACAGCGAGACGAGCCGGTCGCGGTAGACGTCGATGTCGGCGGGGATGCGGAACTCGAGATCGGGGAACACCAGCCGGTCGAACCCGTCCTGGTCCATCGGACGGAACCGCACGTCGTCGACGCCGACCTCGCGCAGGAGGCGCGGGATCTGCCCGCCCGGTCCACAGTCGCCGACGTAGTGCAGGCCGACGTCGAAGTGGTACTGCGCGCGCTTGGGACCGCGGGCGAACTGCGTGGCGCAGCCGCCGGCCACGTAGTGCCCCTCGAACACCGCCACCGAGAGCCCCGCCTGCGCGAGTTGCGCGGCCGCGACGAGGCCGCCGGGACCGCTGCCGATGATCGCGACCTGGACCCGGTCGGGCAGGTCTCCATGGGCGCGGCGACGAGAGAGCGAAGGGGAGGGGCGGGCCTCGTTCATGTCCGGCATGTTGACATCGTCCACATCCGTCGTCCAGAGGAATGTTGCTTGTGTCCACATCGCACCCTAGAGTGCCCCCGATGACCGAGCCGCGCGCGTACCACCACGGGAACCTGAGCCGGGTTCTGCTCGACAGCGCGCTCGCCCTGTTCATCGAGCGAGGGTCGTTCGACTTCACCCTCCGCGAGCTCGCCCGCAAGGCCGGGGTCACCCACAACGCGCCCTATCGCCACTTCGCGGGAAAGGCGGAGCTGCTCGCGGCGCTCCGGGAGGAGGGCTTCGCTCTGCTCGCCGAGCGGTGCCGAGCAGGGCTCGCCGCGCTCGACTCCGAGACCGACCCCAGCGATGCAGCGCGCGCCCGAGTACGCGTGCTCGGCGAGGCGTATGTGCGGTTCGCGCTCGAGCACCCGCATCACTTCCGCCTGATGCTGCACAACCCGCTCGGGGGAGAAGCTGGCCGGACGAGCGGCGACGCCTTTCTCATCCTGCGGGAGACGCTTGCCGCGGCGCAGCGTGCCGGGGTCGTGCGGGGCGACCTCGACGCACGGGAGCTCGCCCTCGGCGCGTGGTCGCTCGTCCATGGGCTCGCGTCGTTGATCGTCGAGGGGAACGTCCCTTCGAGCGAGGCACGGCTCCGCCGATACGTGAGGCTGCTCGACGCGTTGTTCTTCGAGGGAGCGCTCGAGCGCGGGACTGCAGCGGCTCGACGGGGGCGATCCCGCGGCTGAGGATCATGCGTTGCGTCATGATCGTGCCGCGGTGCGCCGATGCTTTGCGCACGCGCGCGCACTAGCGTCTCCCATGTGAGCCACAACCTCGTCACGCTGAGGAAGAAGCACGCGCCCGGCCCCTTGGACCAGAGCGTTCTCGATCGCCTGCGAGCCGCAATGGATCGCGAGCGGGTGTTGACCCGGCAGACCCTCCTACGCATCGCGAAGGAGAGTGGGATCCCCGAGGCGACGGTGTTCGGCGTCGCCACGTTCTACGGCGATCTCTCGGTGAAGCGCCGCGGCGACACGCGCGTGCACGTCTGCACCGGAACGGCGTGCATCGCTCCGGGTGACGAGCACGTGGGTTGGCTCGAAGGCGCCACGGGCGTGCGACTCGGTGAAACGAGCGCCGACGGCAAGGTCTCCCTCGAACCGGTGTATTGCCTCGGTCTGTGCAACGCCGCGCCGAGCGTGCTGATCGACAAACACACGCACGACGGCGTGCACGTTCGCACCGTTCACGGCCACCTCGACCCCGAAAACGCGCGCGGCATCGTGGCGGGAACACACTCGGCCCCCGAGCCGCGACCGCGCATCGAGAGTCGCTCCTCGACCACGATCGTTCTCCGCAACATGGTCGACGGCGCCGACGCGACCACGCTCGACAAGGCACGAGCCCGGGGCGCCTGGCGCACGTTCCAGACGGCGCTCGAGAGCAAGACCCCGTCGAGCGTGCTCGAAGAGGTCGCGACGAGCGTGCTGCGCGGACGCGGCGGCGCGGGATTCTCGACCGGCCAGAAGTGGCGCTTCGCCGCGGCCCAGCCTGCCGGCGAGAAGTGGGTCGTGTGCAACGCCGACGAGGGCGATCCCGGCTCGTACATCGACAAGTGGATCCTCGAGCTCGACCCCCACGCGGTCCTCGAGGGCATGGCGCTCGCGGGCTTCGCGATCGGCGCCACCAACGGCGCGATCTACATCCGCTCGGAGTATCCGCGCGCCGTCGAGGCGATGAAGCGTGCCGTCGCCGAGGCTCGGGCGGCAGGCATCCTCGGCGCTGGGTTCGACGTTCACGTCGTCGAGGGCGCCGGCTCGTACGTGTGCGGCGAAGAGACGGCGTTGCTCCGCTCGATCGAGGGTCTCCGCGGCATGGTCACCGCGCGCCCGCCGTTCCCCGCCGAGAAGGGCCTGTTCGAGAAGCCCACGGTGGTGAACAACGTCGAGACGCTGGCCAACGTCCCGTGGATCGTCGCCAACGGCGGCGCGGCCTACGCGGCGATCGGCGTCGGCAAGAGCCGCGGCACCAAGGCCGTCTCGCTCAACTCGCTCTTCCGCCATCCGGGCGTCTACGAGGTGCCGCTCGGCATCTCGCTCCGCACGATCTGCGAGGAGATCGGCGGGGGCATGAAGACCGGCAAGCGCATCAAGGGCGTGCAGATCGGCGGCCCGCTCGGCGGGATCGTCCCCGAGGCGCTGTTCGACACGCCGTTCGGGTTCGAAGAGCTCGACGCCATCGGTGCGCTCCTCGGCCACGGCGGCATCGTCGCTTTCGAAGACGGCACCGACATGAAGCGCATCGCGCGCCACCTGTTCGAGTTCGGCGACGCCGAGTCCTGCGGCAAGTGCTTCCCTTGCCGCATCGGCATGCGGCGAGGGCTCGAGCTCCTCGACCACATGCACGGCCAGGGCGAGCTCTCGCTGATGAACGAGCTGCTCGAGACCATGCGCTACGGCAGCCTCTGCGCCCACGGCGGCGGGTTGCCGGCGGCCATCGAATCGATCGTCAAACACTGGCCCGACGAGCTCCTCCGCTCCGGCCGCGTCGTGGAGGCGGAGTGATCATGAGCTTCCCCATCACCATCGACGGCCGCACCGTCACCGCGAAGACCGACGACACCATCCTCGATGTCGCCACCCGCGAGGGCATCTTCATACCGACCCTATGCTTCGACGAGCGGCTGCACCCGTTCGGTGCGTGTCGCGTCTGTCTCGTCGGCGTCGAAGGCGCGCGCGGGCCGGTCGCTGCGTGCACCACTCCCTGCCGCGAGGGGATGAAGGTCGACACCCAAGACGTACGCGCCGTCCGAGTCGCCAAGGGCGTGGTCGAGCTCGTGCTCTCGGACTTCCCCGAGGAGAAGCTCGCGACCTACGACTCGCGCAACGAGTTGCAGCGCGTGGCCAAACACTTCGGACTGTCGAAGTCGCGCTACCAGGGTCAGCGTCACGCCCACCCGCCCGACGAACGGCACCCGTACATCAAGATGCACCTCGACGAGTGCATCGTCTGCGGTCGTTGCGTGCGCGCGTGCGACGAGGTCCAAGGCGCGTTCGCGCTGGCGTATTCGGGGCGCGGCTTCGAGACCAAGATCGTCGCCGGGCTCGACTCCTCGCTCATGGATTCGTCGTGTGTCTCGTGCGGCGCCTGCGTCTCGGCTTGCCCCACGGGCGCGTTGGACGAGGCGCCCTTCCGCGAGCAGGCCGCAGTCGATCGCACGGTCACCACCACCTGCGCCTACTGCGGCGTCGGCTGCCGGCTCGAGGCGCACGTGCGTGACGACCGCGTCGTCGCAATCGATCCGGCGCTCGACGGACCCGCGAACAAGGGCCACACCTGCGTGAAGGGCCGGTTCGCCCACCAGTTCACCATCAGCGACGAGCGCCTGAAGAACCCGCTCATCAAGACGAGCACCGGCTTCCGCGACGCGACCTGGGACGAGGCGCTCGATCACGTCGCGTCGACCTTCCTCCGCATCAAGAAGGACCACGGTCCCGACGCCATCGCCGGCATCTCGTCGTCGCGCTGCACCAACGAAGAGAACTACCTCCTCCAGAAGATGATGCGCGCCGCGATCGGCACGCACAACGTCGACAACTGCTCGCGCGTCTGCCACTCGCCGTCGTCGTTCGGTCTCATCCAAGGCGTCGGCAAGAGCGGCGGCACCAACTCGTTCGACGACATCGAGAAGGCGAAGGTCATCTTCCTCACGGGTGCGAACCCGACCGAGGCGCATCCCGTGGTGGGCGCACGGATCAAGCAGGCCGTGTTGAACGGGTGCAAGCTGATCGTGGCCGATCCGCGTCGCGTCGAGCTCGCGGGGATCGCCGACCACTACCTGCAGCTCCACCCCGGCGCGAACGTCGCGCTGTTCAACGCGCTCGCCCACGTGATCGTCGAGGAGGGCCTCTACGACAAGGCGTTCGTCGAACAGTGGGTCGAGGGCTTCGAGCCGTACTTCGACTTCATCCACAAGTACGCGCCCGAGGCGGTCGAGGCCACCACCGGGGTGCCGGCGAAGCTCGTGCGCGAGGCCGCTCGCATGTACGCGACCGGCGGCGCCGCCGGCGTCTACTACGGCCTCGGCATCACCGAGCAGTCGCAGGGCGCGCCGGGCGTGCAGTGCCTCGTCAACCTGGCGATCCTCACCGGCAACCTCGGACGCGAGGGCGCTGGCGTGAACCCGCTCCGCGGTCAGAACAACGTGCAGGGGGGCAGCGATTCGGGCGCGCTCCCCAACGTGTTCACGATGTACCAGTCGATCAGCGACGAGGCCATCGCGCGCAAGTTCGAGCAGGCGTGGGGCGTGTCGATGAAGCGCACCCGCGGCCTGATGATCCCCGAGATGTTCGACGCGGCGATCGCCGGCACCCTCAAGGCGCTCTACGTGTTCGGCGAGGACGTCGCCCAGACCGATCCGAACACCCACCACGTCGAGAAGGCGCTCACCAGCCTCGAGATGCTGGTCTGTCAGGAGATCTTCCTCTCCGAGACGGCGAAGATGGCGCACGTCGTGCTCCCCGGCTCTGCCTTCCTCGAGAAGACCGGCACCTTCACCAACGCCGAGCGCCGCATCCAGCTCGTGCAGACGGCGGCCAAGGCGCCGGGCAACGCCTGGCAGGACTTCCGCATCATCGGCGAGCTCTCGCGCCGCCTCGGCTACGAGATGAAGGCGCGCACGCCGAGCGAGGCGATGGACGAGATGGCGAGCCTGTCTCCCGATCTCGCCGGCGTGTCGTACGAGCGCCTCGGTCGCAAGGGGCTGCAGTGGCCGGTGCCGTCGCGCGAGCACCCGGGAACGTCCATCCTCTACACGGATGTCGGCCCCGATGGACGACGGTTCGCCACCAAGAGCGGCAAGGCACGCCTGACCGCGGTCGATTGGGCGCCGCCGGGCGAAGAGGTCGATCGGGAGTTCCCATTCATCCTCGTCACCGGCCGTCAGCTCGCTCACTACAACGCGGGCACCATGACGCGCCGCACGGCGAACCTCGAGCTGCACCCGAGCGATCTCGCCGAGATCCACCCCGAGGACGCGTCGCGTCTCGCGATCGACGACGGCGACGAGGTCGAGGTCGCGTCGCGCCGTGGCGTGGTGCGCACCTTCGCCAAGGTCACCACTCGCGTCGCGCCGGGCAACCTGTTCATGTCGTTCCACTTCCCCGAGGTGAAGGTCAACCTGCTCACCTCGTCGCACGCCGACGCGGCCACCAGCTGCCCCGAGTACAAGATCTCCGCGGTCACCATCCGCAAGGTGGCGGCGGGCGACGGGCGCGCCAAACACGGTGCCCACGGCATCCACCACGTGTCATGACCCGTCACGATCCGAGGAGCACCGTTCGCAGCGTCGTCCGCGTCGGGGATGACGACGAGTTCGATCGTGTCGTCGTCGAAGAGCCGCTCGAGATCCGCGTGGGCGACGAGCCCATCGCGGTCACCATGCGCACGCCCGGCGACGACGACGACCTCGCAGTCGGGTTCCTCGTCACCGAGGGCGTGCTCTCGTCGCCGAGCGACGTCGTGCGCGTCACCCGCCCCGAGCCGAACGTGGTCGAGGTCGAGGTCGCGCCCGGCGTCGATGCGCGGGCCGCCAAACGCGCGATGTACTCGGCGTCGTCGTGCGGGCTCTGCGGCAAGGGCACCATCAGCGCGATCACGTTGCGCGTTCCCCGCATCGAGGACGACACCTCGTTCGATCTCGACACGCTGCTCGCGTTCCCGGACCTGATGCGCGCCGCGCAGCCCACCTTCGACCGCACCGGCGGTCTGCACGCGGTGGCGCTCTTCGATTCGCACGCGCGTCTCGAGGTCCTCCGCGAGGACGTCGGACGACACAACGCGACCGACAAGGTCGTCGGGAGCCGGTTCCGCGCCGGCCTTCCCCTCGGCGCGCGCGCGTTGATGGTCTCGGGTCGCGCGGGCTTCGAGATCGTGCAGAAGGCCGCCGTCGCGCGCATCCCGATCGTCGCGGCAATCTCGGCCCCGTCGTCGCTCGCCATCGATCTCGCGGACCGCGTGGGCATCACGCTCGTCGCCTTCCTCAGGCCACCCCGCGCGAGCCTCTACACGCACCCCGAGCGCATCCGCCGCTGAATGCGCTGACTACCGGTCGCCGCTCCGCTGCATGAAGCCGGCGAGATCAGCGGCATCGCCCTCGATCGCATCGGCGAGCACGCGCGTCTGCTCTTGGCCCCAGAAGTGCGGGCCGTACGCCGCGAGCTTCTCGCGGCTCGCCGCCCCGCGGGTCGGCCCCGCGCCGTAGGGCACGTCCGCACGCGTCTCCAACACCCGACCTCCGGTCGTGCAAACGCGGACGTGGGCGGGGAAAGTGAAGACGAAGCGCGCGAGCGCCGACGGGCTCCATGGCTCTTCGCCCGCCGCGCGCCGAAGCTCTTGCACGAGCGGGCCCAACGAAGACACCATCGAGAGGTCGAGCGAGAGCGGCGGATGAACCGACCGCATCTGGCGCAGCGCCGCGAAGATGTGGCTCGGCGACGTCCCCGCGAACCCGGGGACCGCGAGGTCGGCGAACGCGCGTGCCGCCGTTGCGGTGAGCGACCAGTCGTGTCGCAGGTGAACGCGTGCAGCGAGCGAGGCGAGCGATGGGAGGCGACCGCGACGCAGCTCGTCGGGGCCGAGCCGTCGTCGTTCGATCGCGGCGGCGACGCTCCACGGAATCGAGAAGTTGACCCCGACCGCCGAGGGAATGCCGTCGCAGCGCGAAAGCTCGTTCATCATGAACGTGAGCAAGCTCGCGTCCACGTCGATCGACTCGATGGCGTCGGGCGCTGGCAGATCCAAGGAGAGAAGCGCATCGATCGTGGTGTCGATGTACGCGCATCCCGGGTACGGCTTCACCGCGAGCGTCTCGGTCGCGTAGCCGGTCCCGAGGCCACCGAAGAACGCGCGGAGCGGTGCGAAGGAGAACGCGCCGAGGAAACCCTGCGGGTGCTCGAGCGCGTCGAGCGGTCCGGTCGCGTCGGCGGCCGCGAGGCGAGCCGCACGAACGCCGAGCAACGTCGGCTCCGACGCGGTCAGCAGCTTCGAATCCGGGCCCATGAATCCGGGGACCGTCGGACGCGGCGCCTGGTAGAGCGCGATCGCGAGCGCGTGGGCGAGGCGGCGTCGATCGAGACCGAGGATGCGTCCCGCCGCGATCGCCGCGCCTGCGGCGTGGATGAAGCTCCACATCTGGCCGTTCAACGGCCCGAGCAGACACGCGCCGCCGAGGCGCGCCTCGATCTCGTTGGCGGCGACCTGGGCAACGAGCTGCTCGTCGCCGGACGCACCCGTCTCGGCCCCGAGCAGGATCGGAACGAGCACCGCGGAGTGCCCGGTATGCCCGAAGCACAGGTAGTCGTCGAAGTCCTGGGCCATCGAGAGCGCGGTTGCCGCGTACAAGGCGTCCTCCGCCCGCACACGGCGCTGGCTACCCGGCAGACAGACCTTCCCCTCCGACGCCCAACCCTCGACCGCGGCGAGCGTCCGACGTGACGCGTCGTCGTCGGCGGACGCCGCGATCGACGCGAACACCGACCGCCGCTGATCGCGACACGCATCCAGAACCCTCGCCGGCACGTCTTGGATGCGGAGAGACGAGGCCCACTCGGACAGCGCCTCGACCAGCATTCCCGAGGCGTGTTTCATGTGTTCTGCAATTACAGAATGTGCTGCGCCCGTCAAATGCCGAAGACGAGCCGAGAGCCTACGGGCCGGTGGAGCCGTCCCTTCCACTCATTCAGGAGGCGCTCGCCTCGATCAGGTCGGCGGCGTGGCGCGCTCCGTCCTCGCGGGCCAGCGCCTCGCCCATCGCCTTCGCCTTCGCGGCGAACGTCGGATCGTCGAGCACCCTCCGCACGCGCGCCGCGAGTGCTTTGGGTGCGAGCGCATTGCGTTTCAGCGGTTTGGACGCGCAGCCTCGGGCATGGAGCAGATCGGCGAAGAAGAACTGGTCGGCCGCGTGTGGAACGATGACCGAAGGCTTGCCGGCGAGCAGCGCGGACTGGGTGGTGCCAGCGCCGCCGTGGTGAACGACGGCCGCGCACCGCGGAAACAGCTGGGCGTGGGGCGCGCGCTCGAGGTAGTGGATGCGCGCGCTTCGGGGCGCGTTCGCGATCACCGACGCTTGCGCCTGGACGACGCCGCGCGCGCCGGCCAACTCCAGCGCTTCGGCGAACACGCCGACCGACTCGGCCGCGCGGCCGTCGTCGAGCGTGAGCATGCTTCCGAACGAGAGGAAGAGCGGCGGCTCGCCCGCGTCGAGAAACGACTGGAGCCCGGGCTCAGGCGTCCATTGCTCGGCGCTCGCGGGCAGACCGAGGAACCCGCTGACGTGGATGCGCGGGTGCCAATCGTCGGGGCGCGGCAACAGCGTAGGCGACAGCGCGACGAGGGCGAGCGCCATGTCGTCGGTCGCGTGCGCCTGCATGTCTCTCAACGGCGGGAGGCCAGAGCGCGCTCGCATCGCGTTGAGGCGCGGCGCCATGATCCGTTCGACCGCGGCGCCGACGACCCGCCACGACAGCGGGTTGAGCCACCCGCCGAGGTCAGGCAAGCCCGTCGGCGGATAACGGCGCGTGGGAAACACCGGCTGCATTGCCACGCCGACGAGCTTGCGGCGCTTGGCCATCGCCGCAGCCGCCATCGGAAAGCACAGGAAGTGCGCGACCAGGAGATCGCGATCGCGCACCAGATCCGCTGCCGCCGCGAGCATCGGATCGAGCACCGGATCCATGAGCAGGCCGAAGATCAACTCGAGTTGCTTCATCGGGTTGCTGATCGCGAAGCCCGCCCCGGAGGCATCGGCGATGTGCTGTTTGTTTCGGACGAAGTACGCCTCGCCCACCGACGCGGCGCGCACACCGCAGTCGCGCGCCAGCGCGGAGAAGTCCCGACCCTCGACACTGGTGTAGACCACCCGCACGTCGTGCCCTCGCAGACCGAGCTCCCGTGCGAGCGCGAAGAACGGTCGGACGTCCCCCTCGGTCCCCCACGTCTGGATCCCGATCTTCATGAGGCGATCCGTAGGACTACTTCTTGTGCAGGTCGAGCATCCGGTCGCGCAGGTGCTTCATGCCGGCGTGGCACATCTGCACCGGTGGGATCTTCATCGCTTCGCTGCCGGCGAGGGTGCACGAGAGCACGAGGCCGGTCCCGTCCGGCATCGTCTCGGTGGCGAGGAACACCACCCACGGAAACGGCGCGAGTCCCTTGGTCTCGGGTCGCTTCGGGTCCTCCTGGGGCAGCTCGAAGCCGAGCCCCGAGAGCTCCATGCCTTCGAGCATGCCGGTGAGCTTGCCCTCCTGCTTGCCCTTGTAGGCACCGAGCCGAACGGAATGACGCGCGATGAACGCCTGGATCTCGTCCTCGTGCGACCGAGGCTTCGGGCGCTCGATCAGCGCGATGGTCGCGGTCGTGTCGCAGAACCAGCTGGCCTCCTCCTCGAGCGTGTTGTGCGTGCACTTCTGGAAGAACTCGTGGGTCGCCGAGCCCTTGGGAAACAGCGCCATGCCATCGTGCCCGTACCGGCCCGTGCAGGCCGAGAGACCGAGGAGCCCGACGAAGAGAAACGTTCGCTGCCAGGTTGTCACGACGCGAGCGTATCGTAACGGGGGCCCGTTCCCTGATACTCATTTCGCGTGGCCAGTGTCCTCGCGATCGTGAGCAAGGCGCAGTTCGAAGAGATCGCCAAGAAGCGCGGCGGCGCGCAGATCGGCGACGTCCTCGGGCTCGATCGATACAACAGCACCCACCGCGCGCTCTCGCCGCTCGAGGGCGGCGGCGCGTTGTTCATGGTCACGGTGCGTCCCGACGACGTGCTGTGGATCGTCGGCGTGCTCGAGGGGCCGTCGCTCAAGGGCGATCACTGGGCCGCCAAGGCGAGCACCGTCGCGATCGCCGACGCGACCGCGCTGAAGAGCAAGCTTCGGTTCGAGAACGGCAAGGGCGTGCCCACCGAGCCGGGCAAGATGGCGATGAGCCTGCAGACGCCGCGCACGGTCACCGTCGACGACGAGAAGCTGCTGCGCGCGCTCCTCGGCGGACCCGCGCCGGCCGCGCCCGAGAGGAAGGTCGCGGCGCCCAAGGAGAAGCCACGGCCTCTGCCCGAGAAGCCGAAGGCGTCGCCGCCGGCTCCCGTAACGAGCAGCGGTTGGCTCGGCGCGGCAGACGCCTCCCTCCGCGCTGGCGATGCGAAGGCCGCACTGCGCACCTTGCTCACCGCGTGGCGCGAGCTCCGTCACGCCGCCCTCGCCGAGACGATCGAGCAGGTCTCCGCGTTCGTCACGCAGGGTCAACCACCGCTCGCCGGCAAGAAGCTCGGCGAGAAGGTCACCGCGTGGAACGAGCGCGTCGCGGCCGCGGATCCGGCGGACTTCGGCGTGCTCGCGCACCATCTCTTCCTCGTCAACTCCGGCAAGGAGGTCGGCGCGCACCTCGAGCAGCTCGGCAAGTGGCCGGCCGATCCGCGCCTCTCGAGGCTCATGCACGAGCTCGCGGTGAAGGTCCCGTTCACCGCGTCTTCGGCCAAGCCGTTCTGGCGATCGCTGTTCACGACGCTGCCAACGGTCGGTGATCCGCGCACGCCGCGCGCGCTCGACGCGGCCGACGCGCGCTTCGCGGAGGTGTTCGCTGGTCGCGACGACTACCTGCAGTGGCTCCCCAACCAGACGAAGAAGATTCGGGCCGCGCTCGCCACCCTCGCCGAGCACCCGCTCGACGACGCGACGCTCGCTGGCCTCGAGGCGCTGCGCGCGTTCGTCGCCGACAGGGCCAAACCCACGCGGGGCGCAGAGCAGCTCGGGTCGTTGATCGACGAGGTGTACGAGGACCCGATCGCCGACGCTCCGCGCGAGGTCCTCGCCGACGCGCTCCTCGATGCGGGCGATCCGCGCGGTGACTTCCTCGTGCTGCAGATGGCCGAAGCGCACGGCCGCGCGCTCACCCGCGAGGAGAAGCGCAGGGAGAAAGACCTCCTCGAGGAGCACGCCGACGCATGGCTCGGGCCCCTCGCCGGCTGGACGCGCAAGGGGGATCGCGCCTTTCGCCGCGGGTTCCTCTCGCGTTGCACGATCGAGCAGAAGAGCCGCAACGCCGGCGAGTTCCCCGACATCCCCGCGTGGGCCACCGTCGAGGAAGTGAACGTCGCCGCGCCGATGGGTCTGCCCCTCGTCGGACTTCGTCGATTGAGGGCGGTCCGGCGGCTCGTCGGCCTCTCCCAGGAGGCATTTCTCGCTGCCGCCCGCGGCGAAGCGCCCGCGCCACACCTCGAGGAGCTGCTCGCGATCTGTGCGTACGGTCCGGAGCTCTTCGAAGCGATCGGCGCCGCGCCCGGGCTCCCCGCGTTGCGTCGGCTGCGACTCGTCATCCGCGGGCGGCACGATGCACCCCGGCCCGACGTCGCGGGCTTCGCTGCGTCGTTCCAACGTCTCCCGCAGCTCGCGTGGCTTCGCACCGAGTTGGGCATCGAGACCACGCGCGCAAACTTCACCACGCGCTCGGTCGACGTCGCGCTCGAGCGTGCCGGGACGGAGGTGATCGCGCACCTCCGGGTACACGCCGAGGTCGGCGCGATCGATGGCATTCAGCAGGCCATGCGCGCGCTCGCTCGCGTGGGGTTCATCACGCGAAGCCGCGTGACGCTGTGGGAGTACCCGGGGTGGATGAAGGGCAAGGACGTACCGGCGGAGCTGCGCACGCGGCTGCCCGCCGAGACCATCGTCCGCACCGGCCTGCCCCAGCCCGAGGTGGAGTACGTGATGCTCACGACCAGCGACGACGAGAGCGAGATCGGCTGAAGTTTGGCACCTATCGCCCGATAGGGCTTGACACTATCGGGCGATAGCCTCATCTTCTGGCCATCGGACCTATCGCTCGATAGGGGGCTTCCCCGAGCGACCTTCCGAGGGAGGATTCCATGCATTCTCACGAGACCTGCGCGGCGTGCCGCGCCCAGGTGACCCCGGTGCGTGCCTCGTTCGGTGCGCGCGTCGCCCTCGCTGCGCTCGGCCTCGGGTTTCTCGCGATGGCGTTCAGCTACCCTTTTTTCGGGTTCCTCTGGACCTTCACCATCCCGGTCCTGATGCTCGCGGGGATGGGCCTCGGTCCCCTGTTCGACGCGGCCTTCGCGCCGACGTTGTGCCCGGCCTGCCACCGCCGCTTCGAGCCCGCGGCCGCGCCCGCCGCCGAGCGCTTGCCCGCCGGCGCTCCGGCGACAATGCTGCGGCCCTGACCGCGAAGAAGGATCGACCTGGAACGCCCGTCGTTCCGCCGCACGTCAAGGCGGCGTTGGCTCAGTTGTTCCGTTCGGGAGGCTCGACCGAGGCGCTCTCGGAGCGACACATGGAGGTGCTGCGCACCGCGCTCCTCCTGATCGCCGAGCGCGGGTACGCCGGCGCGTCGCTGAGAGAGCTGGCGCGTCGCCTCGGCGTCCAGCAGCCGAGCCTCTATCACTACTTCGAGACCAAGGAGCAGCTGGTCGAGCAAATCATCGTCCACCTCGGCGCCGATCTCCTCTCGGCCGCGCCCTCTCGTCCGCCGCCCACCAAGCTCGAAGACATCCCGAAGTACGCCATCGACGTGGTGATGGAGATCTGGGAAGGGCCGCTCTACGCCGCGTTCGTCCAGCTCTTGTTCGTGGTCGCCGTCGAGCAGACGCAGCTCCGCGAGGCGATGTACACCTTGTATGCCCGCGGCGGCGCCATCGCGACCGACTTCCTCCTCGCGCCGTTCCTCGAGTCGGGCGAGATCGAGGTCGACGAGGGCCGCGTGCTCGTGCGCACGGCGATCAACTCGGTGGCCCTCATGCAAATCGAGGAGCGCTTGCTCTACGGACGCGACAAGGCGAGCCCCGAGCTCTTGCGCCACGCCGAGCTCACCGGCGAGTGGATGCGCGACGCCGTCCTCGCCCGCAAGAAGAAGCGCAAGCGCTAGATCTGGTGGTCACCTACGAGGGGGCTGGCAGGTGTCCGACGCCGAGCTCCCCGTCGCGTTCCACCTGGTGACGATTCCCTGATCGGCAGTCCGGCCGAGCTGTCTCGGCATCGCTCCGCTGCTACACTGGCCGTGCGATGAGCGACGCCGATCGCCGGGAAAGGGCCGAAGCCCGACGCGCCAGAGTCACGCTGCATCGCAGCAAGCTCGAGCGTCGCGAGCGCGATCTGAATCCCGTGTGGGGCGCGGAGGCGATCTCGTTGGTCACGCAGCTCACCCGCGAGAGTTGGTCTGCGGCCGGGCTCGAGTTTCCGAGCTACACGCGCGCCGAAACGCCAGTTCGCTTCGTTCCGAGGCAGCGCGGGTGATCGATCTGCCCGACGACTTTTGCGATCTTCTCGTCGAGCTCGCCGATGCCGAAGCAGAGTTCGTCGTGCTCGGCGGCCATGCTGTCGCGTTTCACGGACATCCGCGTGCGACGAAGGATCTGGACGTGCTCGTTCGAGCGAATCCGAGCAATGCGCGTCGCGTATATGCGGCACTCGCCGCGTTCGGCGCTCCGTTGGCGCAGTTCACGGTCGGTGAAGCCGACTTTGCCTCGTACGATGGCGTGCTCCAAATCGGCGTACCGCCACGGCGCATCGACGTCATCAACCGCGCGGATGGGATCACGTTCGACGAGGCGGTTGCCGAAGGCGACACGTTCGAGATTCAAGGTCGCACGATCCCAGTGATTGGCCGCACGGCACTGCTCAAGAACAAGCGCGCTGCGGCACGCGAGCAAGACCTGGCTGACGTGGCAGCGCTGGAGTCACTCGGGCCTCGCAAGCACTGAGCGACAGAGTGGTCACTCAGTCGGTCTACCCGACCTTCGTTTCTCGAGACAGCAGCAAGTACGGCTGCCGCTCCATCGAACCGTTCGGGTGCTCGAGCAGCAGCCCGTGCTTGCCTCCGACGATGAGCCACACGACGCCGTCGCTCGAGTCTTCGACGCGGGTGGCGCGCGCGACGACGCGATGCTCGCCCGCTTCGTCGTCGACGCCGACTATGCGCCAGATCCCGGCGAGACCGAGCTCTGACTCGTACTCGATGGTCATGATGTCGCGCGGGGCGTCGGCCTGCTTCCATCGCATCGACACGCCATCCGGTGTGGCAGGTCCGGGCTCGACCTCTACTTCGACGAAGCGGCTCATCCGGCGACGAGGATACGCGCTCGCCGCCAATCGTGCGCCGTCCGACCACCTTCGTGCGGAGAATCCGCGGCTGCGACCGGTCGTGATCATTGCGACGGCGCTTACCTCGTACGACGACTGCGACGCACCAGTGAGAGCGCGCCGAGGAGGGCGAGCCACGCGGGGATCCGGGTGCCGCCACGCGGTGTCGTGGAGCAGCCCGAGTCTTCCTCGACCGGCGGGAGTGCCGGTCACAGTCGAACGCGATCTGCTGGTCGACCGGGCAGCCGGCGCCGAGCCCCGGCAGAACGCCGGCCCCCCCGCACGCCGTGTTGCAGCACACGCCGTCGGACGAGAACCGGCCACGCACGACAGCCCGCTGGTCGAGGCCTGCCCGTTCTTGAGCTTGCACGCGCCGGCGGCATCGCACGAGCTGCTGCCGGTGCAGGTGTTGGGATCGTCGGCTGACTTGACCGCGACGCACGCCCCGGTCGTGTCGTGATTGTAGCGTGCGATGGTCATGGAGCCGGTCGCGGCGAAGGTGCTCGTCCCATCGAACAACTCGGCGCTCGAGAGCTTGGTGCTCGACGTGCCGCCACATGTACGTCCGCTCATCGACGAGTTCTTCGCCTGGGCGAAGAAGAGGTTCGCCACCTGAGACACCCCGCCGCTCCGTACCCCTTCGAGCCGTGAACCGGGCGGGCCCACGTCAATCGAGCGCGCCGCATCGACGGCTCACGGCTCCACCGGTGCGATCGCTGACTCGGCGATCGCTCCGGCCTCCTTGCTGTGCGCAGTTTCGCTTCGGGGGCATCCCGCGAGCCCGACGGCAAGAAATCGAAGGTCGGCACCTTGCGCTCGCGTGATGGAAGTACGACTATACTGCCATCAACCGGCGAGCTCCGCGCTCGAGGCGCGGCAGGGAGCACCTCATGACGACCAAGACAGCACTCGTGACGGGCGCCTCATCAGGCATCGGCGAAGCCACCGCGGAGCGGCTCGCGACGGCGGGCTACAGGGTGTACGGCACGAGCCGACGAGGGGCCAAGGCCGCGCAGAGGTCGTTCGAGATGATCGCCCTCGACGTGAGCAGCGACGAATCGGTCGACAGCGCCGTCTCGGAGGTGATGCGACGCTCCGGCCGCATCGACGTCCTCGTGAACAACGCCGGCTTCGGGGTCGCTCCCGGCGGCGCCATGGAGAGCTCGATCGACCAAGCCCGGGCGATCTTCGAGACGAACTTCTTCGGGATCATTCGCACGACCCGCGCCGTCGTTCCTCACATGGCGCGAAATGGGGGCGGTCGCATCCTCAACATGAGCTCCGTGCTGGGCTTTCTGCCGATGCCGTTCGGCGCGCTCTACGCCGCGACGAAGCACGCGGTCGAGGGCTATTCGGAGTCTCTCGACCACGAGCTCCGCACGAGGGGCATTCGAGTCTCGGTCATCGAGCCCGCGTACACCAAGACGCAGTTCGACTCGAACCTCCTCGAGCCCGACGCGAAACTCGAGGAGTACCGCGCGGAGCGCGCGGCCTTGAACGAAAGGATCAAGGAGGTGATGGCAAGTGGCGATGAGCCGAGCGTCGTGGCCGAGGTCGTGCTGAAGGCTGCCCTCGCGGCTCGTCCGAAGCTCCGATACACGGCGGGCGGGCTCGCGGGCCGGCTGCGCGCGCTTCGGCGGTTCGCCCCCGCGGGGATGGTCGACGCGGGCATCCGAAAGGACCTCCGACTCGACGCGCCGAGGGCCCCGCGTGGCGAAGTGAGGACATCGTGAAGGCCTTCATTCTGGATCGCTATGGGAGCAAGGTCGCTCTACGACCCGGTGAGCTGGCAGACCCGGACGTGGGGGAGAAGGATGTTCTCGTCCGGGTCCACGCGGCCGGCGTGAACCTTCTGGATTCGAAGCTTCGGAGTGGTGAGTTCAAGCTCATCCTGCCCTACCGCGTACCGTTCGTCCTGGGTCACGATCTGGCGGGCGTCGTCGTTCGCGTCGGCGCGAACGTGAAGAGCTTCGAGCCTGGCGACGAGGTGTACGCTCGGCCGGCGGACCATCGCATCGGCACGTTCGCGGAGCTCATCGCCGTCCAAGAGGAGGACCTGGCGCTGAAGCCGAAGAACCTCACGATGGAGGAGGCCGCGTCGATCCCTCTGGTGGGCTTGACGGCGTGGCAGGCGCTCGTCGACCGAGGGGCGTTGCAGGCGGGCCAGAAGGTCTTCATCCAAGCGGGCTCGGGCGGCGTGGGCACGTTTGCCATTCAGCTGGCAAAGCACCTCGGCGCCACGGTCGCGACCACGACCAGCACGTCGAACATCGACTTGGTTCGCGGTCTCGGCGCAGACGTCGTCGTGGACTACAAGACCGATGATTTCGAGACCAAGCTGCGCGACTACGACCTGGTGTTGCATAGCCAAGACGGCCATGCGCTCGAGAAGTCCTTACGCGTATTGCGGGCCGGCGGGCGTCTCGTCTCGATCTCGGGTCCGCCCGACGCGCAGTTCGCCGAGGAGATCGGCGCGCCCTGGTTCGTGAAGCTCTTCACCCGGCTCTCGAGCTTCGGCGCGAGGCGAAAGGCAAAGAGCCTCCACACCACGTTCTCGTTTCTCTTCATGAAGGCGAGCGGCGATCAGCTGCGGCAGATCGCTGCCCTCATCGAGGCCGGCGCCGTTCGGCCGGTGCTCGATAGGGTCTTTCCGTTCCAGTCGACCAATGAGGCGCTCGCGTACGTCGAAACGGGGAGAGCCAAAGGGAAGGTTGTGATCAAGGTAAATTGAGGACAAGTTGCACCCATGCGGTACGCCCCGGAACACAACGACGCGACACGCGAACGGATCCTGGACGCCGCGTCGCGCCTCTTTCGTGAGCACGGCATCGCGGCCGTAGGCCTCGCCAAGATCATGGCCGAGGCCGACCTGACCGTCGGCACGTTCTACACACACTTCCAATCGAAGGAGGCGCTGGTTCGAGAATCCCTTCTTCGTTCGCTCGACGAACGGCACGAGGCACTCGAGCAGGCGCTTCATGGAGCGGACCTGGAGTTGGTGATTCGCGCCTATCTGAGCCCCGAGCACCGCGATGCGGCGGCTACTGGATGCCCGGTCGCGGCGTTGGCCTCGGAGGTTGCGCGGCATCCGCGAGCGACGCGAAGCGCCTTCGCATCCCACAACGCGAAGGCCCTCGATGCGCTCGCAGCCTGGCTCTCGTCACATCGCGGCAACGACGTGAGCCGCGCCGAAGCAGCGGCGCTCTTGGGGCTCCTCGCCGGGACGCTGCAACTCGCGCGCGCGACACCCGACCGGGCCGAGTCCGACGCCATGCTCGAGGCCGGCGTCCGCGCCGCCATCCGGCTCGCGAAATAGCGCCCCATCCGGGTCTTCGATGAATCACATCACGCCGCCGCACTTGTACGGCGTGCCGCTGCCGCCGCAGGTCTTCGGCGCGACGCACATGCCGCAGTCCACGGTGCTGCCGCAGCCGTCGCCGATGATTCCGCACTCGGCGCCCGCCTCCGTGCACGTCCTCGGCGTGCAGCCGCTGCCACCGTCGCACGGCGTGCACGCGAGCACGCCGCCGCAGCCGTCGCCCTGCGGACCGCAGCGACCCATGCACGTCTGCGGGGTACACGGGCAGGGGCCGCAGTCGAGGATGCCGCCGCAGCCGTCGCCACCGAGCCCGCACGTCACGCCGGCCGCGGCGCAGGTGAGCTTCGTGCAAGTGGGCGGGGGCGGGGGGACCGTCTCGTCGCAGACGCGCGACGAGAGGTCGAAGAGCATGAACTCCAGCGCCTTCTCCTGCGGCTGCATTCCGGTCGACTTGCACTCGCTCGGAAATGAGGTGCCACGGTCGCCGGTCGCGACGTGAATGTCGCTGAACACCAGGCGGCCGCACTGGCTGCCCGCGGTCGCCTCGACGGGTGCGTTGAACGACATGTACTGCGTCAGCCGCGGATACGTGGTGGTGCTGTACCTGGCGTTCTCTGCGTAGATCCACTCGGTCACGCGCGACACGTCGATGCTCGGCGCGCTCTGCTTGGCATCGAGCACGTTGAGGGTGCCGAGGGTCGTCGAGCCGGCGACGTTGAGGAGCCAATTGGCCATCGCCAGGCCCTTCGGGAAGGTCGTGTTGATCTTTTCGGGAATGGTCAGCGACCCCGTGGAAGTGGTGATCCCGGGCGACGGGTAGTTCCAGCTCGCGAGCGTGCTCCACCTGGCCGTGCCGCTGCCGTTGGTGTTCCCGCTGATCCAGTAGTGGTGATAGTGCGACGCGAAGACGCGACCGCCCTGGTTCACGTAGTCGAACATCGCCTTGAGATTGGCGGCGGTCTTCGTCGCCGTGTACGTGTCGCCCTCGCAGCCGAGCACGACGTTGTCGTACTTCTTCAGGCTCGCAACGTTGGCCCAGAGCGTGGTCGCATCGGGGAAATTCGCGCCGCCCAACGCAGCGTCATACTTCGACGCGGCCTGCTGCGGGCCGGTGCCCGGCTGACCCTTGTAGAGGTGCACGCGACCGGTGCCGGTCGGCCCGGTGAACTCGCTGTCGGCGATGCCGACCTTGCGGAGCAGACACTCGATCGAGTCGTAGCCGCCGGTGGCGAGCGCGATCTTCGGGATGTCGCCTTCGGCCTTGGTGCGCGGCAGGCGGGTCAGAGAGGCGGCGAGCGGCGTGTCCACGCAGGATGCCGTGGTGACCTTGATCTGCCGACGCCACTTGCCGGTCTGGATGACGACCGGGATGTCGGTGCCCACCGGCACGTTGTTGAGCTTGAACTCGCCCTTCTCGTTCGTGACCGTCTGCACGAGCGGGTAGCCGGAGAGCGCGTCCGCGCACTTGTCGCAGGTCGCCCCGTCCGTGAACGCGGCGACCGCGGCGTTCGGAATGTAGACGAACACGTTGTAGAGCGGGTTCACGCCGGCCGGGTCGTAGACCTTGCCGCTGAGCGAGCTGGTCGCCGGCGCGGTGCACGTGACCTGCTTGCACGCCAGGCCCACGCAGGTCGTCGCCGGCTTGCCGCAGACGCTCGGCGTGCCGCCGCCGCCGCAGGTCTCGGGCGCGGTGCAGTCGCCGCACTTGACGACGGCGCCGCAGCCGTCGCTCACGTAGCCGCAGTTGGCGCCGTAGTCGGAGCACTTCTTCGGCGCGGTGCATGGGCCGGCGTCGCCGCCGAGGGTGCCGCACTTGCTCGGACCGCCGCCGCCGCACGTGGCGGGCGCCGTGCACGAGCCGCAGTCGACGATCAGGCCGCACCCGTCGCCCTGCTTGCCGCACTCCGCCTTGAGATCGGCGCAGGTGAGGCCCTTGCAGCTCGTGCCGCAGACGTTGGGCTTGCCGCCGCCGCCGCAGGAGAGCGGCGCGGTACACGTGCCGCACTCGACGAGTCCGCCGCAGCCGTTGGCGACCGGACCGCAATTCACACCGAGCTCGGTGCAGGTCTTCGGCGTGCAGCCGCCCATCTCGCCGGTCGCGTCGAAGCTGATGCCGCCGTCGGGATCGATCGTGGTGGAGGTGTCGTCACCGGTGCTGCCGTCCCCGGTGACGGGGGTGCTGCTGACCGTGTCATCACCGGTGGAACACGCGACGAGTCCGGAGGCCAAAAGCGCGAGCGCGCCGAGATAGAGCGACTTCATCGGTCGAACTCTACGCGAAGATTGCTCAGCAGCAACATCTGCCTGGGCAGGGCGCGGCGACTCAAGGCTTCTTGTTGGCGGCCGCGCTGGGGGAGGCGGCCGAAGAGAGATCGACCTGCAGCCAGTTGCCGATCGCCTTGGGCGTGGCGATGGGCGAGTTGCCGTCGATGAAGCTGCCGTTCCACGTGCCGGCCCACGTCCATGGTCCGGTCGTCTCTTCGTTGAGCATGAACCCGAGCACACCGAGCCTGCTGGGCGTGGCCGTGAGCGCGCTGAAGGGGATGCGGATCTCGACGAAGTTGCTCGAGGCCGTGCGCTTGAACGTGACGCCGCTCGTCGCCACCGTCGTCCAGGTGCCCGCCGAGTACTTCTTCAACTGCTGGAAGCTCTCGTCGGTCTTGAGCGCGAAGTAGACATCGGCGGCGAACCCGCTGGGGAGCGTGTGTTGCTGCGTGCCGTAGGCCTCGGTCTTGGTCGCGCCGTTGGCAGTGCCCGGGTCGACATCGACGTAGACGAGCACCCACTTGTTCGCGGTGGCGCCGGCGCCGAGGTCGCTGCCGACGTAGCCGAAGTAGAGCGCGTTGTCGTCCCAGCTGACGTAGGTGTCGAACCCCGCGGTGGTGGTCGTCAGCTTCTCTGCGGTCGCGTTGAAGTCGTTGGTTCCGTCGATCGTGACGGTGTGCCGATAGGGCGGGGGGGCCGTGTCGACCGTGACGTCGGTCGCGACGTCCGTCGGTTGTGTGTCGGGCTTCGTGTCGACCGTCACGCTCGTATCGGGCGTCTCGGCGCTGTCGACGACGCTCGTGTCGGCCACGGCGGTGTCGAACGCCGCGGTGTCGAGCGCAGGGACTTGCGTGTCGGCCGACCCGGAATCGCGGGGGCCACCGGCGTACCCGTCGAGATCCTCGACCAGGGTGCACCCCACGGCGATCCACGGCAGGAGGACCAGGACGAGTCGGAGCACACTTCATGCGTCCATCGAGCGCCCGATCTTGTCAAGCACGCGTTATCATTGCGATGGTGGGCCGGTGACGCTGGAGCTCGATGGCGAGACGCGGAGGGCTCTCTGGGAGCGCCTCGGCGAGCTCGTGGAGCAGTACGCGCGCGACGTGGGCGATCTGCCCCTCGCACCGGTTTCGACCACCGCGGAACCCTGGGATTTCTCGCGTCCACGCGATCCCTCCGTCGTGCTCGAGGCCATGACGCGGGGGCTCCGTGAGGGGATCGTCCACGTCGGGCACCCGGGGTACTTCGGCCTGTTCAACCCGGCGCCTGCCACGTTGGGCGTGGTCTCGGCCGCGCTCGCCGCCGCGTTCAACCCGCAGCTCGCCACCCACAGTCACGCGCCCTGGCCGGTCGAGATCGAGCGGCAGGTGCTCGCTGCGTTCGGGACCCGCTTCGGCTATTCCGAGGTCGAGGGCACGTTCACCTCGGGCGGCGCCGAGGCCAACGCCACGGCCCTCTCGACCGCGCTGTTCCAGGCGTTTCCGGACCTCTCGGAGCGGGGGCTCCGCGCCTTGTCGGGAAACCCTACGCTCTACGTCTCGGCCGAGGGGCACGCCACGGTCACCCGGGCCGCGCGGCTCGCGGGGCTCGGGCGCGAGTCGGTGCGCGTCATTCCAGCCGATCGCCACTCGCGGATGAAGACGGTGGCGCTTCGCGAGGCGATCGCGCGCGATCGCGCAGCGGGGGCGTCGCCGTTCTTCATCGTCGCGACCGCGGGCACGACCAGCGCGGGGGCGATCGACCCGCTCGACGAGATCGCCAGAT
>Ga0208492_1000103_pt1 | contig 88035 bp, 77 predicted proteins | sample Subbioar_CSW14AB_FD_184820 | JGI IMG/M metagenome (GOLD analysis project Ga0208492, IMG submission 184820) | Serpentinite rock and fluid subsurface biosphere microbial communities from McLaughlin Reserve, California, USA - CR12Mar_CSW14AB (SPAdes) | ecosystem: Environmental > Terrestrial > Deep...
TGGAAGCGTTATATAAACGAGGTGTTCGTTATATGACTTTAACCTGGAACAATTCAACAGAATGGGCTAGCTCTGCCATGGACGAATCTTCATTGGTAAATCTGAACAAAGAATATACGAATGCTCAGATCCCCCAACGCACAATGGGGCTCAATACTTTCGGAAAGGAAGTAATCAAAAAAATGAATGAACTAGGTATGATGGTAGATTTGAGCCATGTGGGAGAAAAAACTTTCTGGGATGCAATACAAACAACTACCAAACCCGTGCTAGTTTCGCATAGCAATGCCTATACTTTGTGTCCGGTTTTCAGAAATTTAAAAGATGAACAAATTGATGCAGTTGGAAAAAACGGAGGCGTTATCCAGTTGAATTTTTATTCTGCTTTTATTGACAGTTCCTTCAAAAAAAGGGAAAAAGTGTTTTTACAGAATAAACAAGCAAAAATTGATTCATTGGTAGCAACAGGTATGCAGAAGGAATATGCACAATCTATCATTGTAGATATGTATAAAGAAGAGTCTATTTCAATTCAACCTCCTATGGAAATGTTATTAAAGCACCTAGATTATATTGTGAATAGAATTGGAGTGGACCACGTAGGAATGGGTTCTGATTTTGATGGAATTAGCGCTAGTCCTAAAGAGTTAACCGATGTAACCACTTATCCACTGATTACAAAAGCGCTGTTGGAAAGAGGGTATTCAAAAAAAGATGTTTACAAAATAATGGGCGGCAACTTGTTGAGAGTGATGAAAGCCCAGCGTAATTAATATGTATTCAAACAACTGTTTTATGAAGAAAATTTTTCTGAGTGTTAGTATCCTTTTTACGGGAACGATGTTGATGGCACAGGCAACACAGAAGCCACCACTTCATGGTAAAAACTGGATGGCCATAACAGGTAAACCACTTGCAGCAACAGCTGGTTCCATTGTATTTCAACAAGGGGGTAATGCAGTAGATGCAGCCTGTGCAATGTTGGCAGCTACATGTACCATGTGGGATGTATTAAGCTGGGGTGGCGAAACACAGGCAATCATCTATAATCCAAAGACTGGAAAAGTAATTGGTATCAATGCCCTTGGAGTAGCACCAACAGGCGCAACGCCGGAATTTTTTAAGTCGAAGGGTTATGAATTTCCTCCTGAATACGGCCCACTGGCAGCGGTAACACCAGGAACCGTTGGCGGATTGATCCATATGCTTTCTGAATACGGAACCATGAGTCTGAAACAAGTATTGGCACCTGCCATGCAACTGGCAGCTGGTTATCCAATTGATGCACAAACCGCCAATAGCATTGAAAGAGGAAAAGAACGGATTAAACAATGGCCTTACAGTAAAAAAGTATTGTTACCCCATTTGGGTGAAAAAAGAGAAGCTCCGGAGGCTGGGGAAATTTTTGTACAACAGGATTTGTTGAATACACTTACTAAACTAGTGGAAGCAGAGCAAAATGCTTTGAAAAATAAAAAAACAAGAAAGCAGGCTTTACAAGCAGCATATGACCGTTTTTATAAAGGAGACATTGCAGATGAATTTGTAAGAGGTGCACAGGAACAAGGTGGCTTAATTACCAAACAGGATCTTGCCAACTGGAAAGTAAAAGAAGAAACACCGGCAATGGTGAATTACAAAGGAGTTGATGTATATAAGCTAACCCAGTGGACACAAGGTCCTTCGATGTTACAGGCTCTGAATATTCTGGAGAACTTCGACTTAAAAAAAATGGGATATAATTCTCCACAGTATATTAATACAGTATATCAATCTATGAGTCTGGCATTTGCAGATCGTGATTTTTATTACGGTGACCCGGCTTTTGCTCCTACCCCACAACCCATGAGTGGCTTATTAAATAAAGCATATGCAAAACAAAGGGCAGCTTTAATCAACCCCGAAAAAAACAACGCCCTGGTGGCACCGGGTGACCCCTATCCTTTTGAAGGAAGAACCAATCCATACACAGAACAAATTAAACAATGGAACTTTATTGATAGTACAGGTAAAAGAAATTTTGTTCCCGCACACGACAGTACAGTAACCGCAAAAGCAGAATTGGAAGCATATATGGATCGTCTTTGGAGAGGCACCACTTCGGTGGAAGCGGCTGATAAAGATGGTTGGGTTGTTTCTATAACCCCTAGCGGGGGATGGCTACCTGCTACCATTGCCGGAAACACCGGAATTGGTATGAGCCAGCGCATGCAAAGTTTTGTATTGGATCCAACCATTAATCCATTCAATGTAGTGGCTCCTGGTAAAAGACCCCGTGTTACTCTAACGCCATCTATGGCATTAAAGGATGGAAAACCATATTTGTCATTTGCTGTACAGGGAGGTGATACCCAAGATCAGAACCTATTACAGTTTTTCCTGAATATGGTTGAATTTAATATGACGGTTCAACAAGCATCCGAAGCAGAAAATATCAATACCAATCAACTATGGTTATCATTGGGTGGAACCAAAATAAAAGACAGAATGCCCAGAGCAGGCGACTTGCTGATTTCTGCAAGAACCCCTGAACCAACCAGAGAAGCGTTGAAGAAAATGGGGTACAAGCTGAGTTTTGGTCAAAGAACCAGCGGTCCTATCAATGCCATATTTATAGATCGTAAGCACAATAGTTTATGGGGAGGATCCTCCAATAACGGGGAAGACTATGGGATTGGCTGGTAAGGTGTAAAAAACGTCCAGAGACCTGAATAAATACGCTGTCCTCTTATTGGGCAGCGTATTATATTTGGTACCTAAACGAGAAAACTAAACGGATTAGCAAAAAAATACTAAAAAAATTAGTTTGTTTAAATAGTATTGATTAGTTTTACTTTCTCATTCATTAAGACACGTTAAAAAACACACTATGAGTAATGCAGAAAAACTAAAAGCCCTTAAGCTGACCATTGACAAGATTGATAAAGATTTTGGAAAAGGCAGTGTAATGATGATGAATGAAAAAAGTTCCGCTCCTATGGAAGTGGTATCTACGGGATCGTTGGGATTGGATGCTGCATTAGGTGTGGGTGGCTTACCCAAAGGTAGAATTGTAGAAATCTACGGACCGGAATCTTCTGGTAAAACCACTGTTGCGATTCATGTTATTGCCGAAGCGCAAAAGAAGGGAGGTATGTGTGCAATCATTGATGCGGAACACGCTTTTGACAGTGCATATGCACAAAAATTAGGAGTTGATGTAGACAATTTGTTGATTTCACAACCAGATTATGGAGAACAGGCACTTGAAATTGCAGACCGTTTAATATTATCAGGTGCTTTAGATGTGGTAGTAATTGACTCTGTTGCTGCACTAGTTCCAAAGGGTGAATTAGAAGGTGAAATGGGGGACAGTAAAATGGGATTGCAGGCGAGATTAATGAGCCAGGCGCTAAGAAAATTGACCGCTACCATTAATAAGACCAACACCATTTGTATTTTCATTAATCAGCTTCGTGAAAAGATTGGTGTAATGTTTGGTAATCCCGAAACAACAACCGGCGGTAATGCATTGAAATTCTATGCTTCTGTACGTCTGGATATCAGAAGAATGACACAGATTAAAGATGGAGACGCGGCTGTTGGTAATCGCGTAAAAGTAAAAGTGGTAAAGAATAAAGTAGCTCCTCCTTTCCGTGCTGCTGAATTTGATCTGGTATTCGGAGAAGGAATTAGCAAGGTGGGTGAAATCATTGATATGGGTGTTGAAATGGGAATTGTACAAAAAAGTGGTTCCTGGTTTAGTTATGAAAGCAATAAACTGGGTCAGGGAAGAGAAGCAGTGAAGGCATTACTGTTGGACAATCCTGAATTATCAAATGAAATTGAGGCAAAAATTAGAGCCAAATTAATTACAGTTACCGAAGCACCTGTTCAGGCTGCTGAAGAATAATCTCGTTTTTTGATGGGTTAGTAAATGGCCCTGGCTAGCAATAGCCGGGGCTTTTGTATTAAATAATGATTTATTAAATAATAATTTACCCTATTTGGTCGTTTATCAGTCACATAGTGGGCTTTTTTTGCCCTACTCAATTATTCGTGCATATGAACGCAAAGGTACCCAGACTGTTCATCCTTCGCGGCCGCATTTTGCAATCCATATTTTTATTGGGGTTGCTTTTCGGCGGGTTTACCTATGCACAGAAAGGAATTGGATTTGATATCCGCCCCTTTAAAAAAGAAGCCATTTTCAGGGATGATGATAAAATTGGCTATAATCTCCGGTTTAGAAATAATACCAAAGAAAAAATCCGGGGCACCATCAAAGCCAAAGTAACCAATTACAAAGGCGAAGAAGTCTTCAATCAGGAAATGGGCTTTACCATGGATGCCCGTAAGGGATACATGAAAGATCTTTATCTTGAAAATGATAGAATAAAACCAGGATTTTATCAGCTACAGTTAATGGTTTCGGCCAACAATTATGTTGACACATTGCTATTTGGTTATGGTGTAGACCCGGAAAAAGTATATGCCAACGTGAATCGTCCTGCAGATTTTGATCAGTTCTGGGATGATGCCAGAAGAGAGTTGGTTAATATAGATCCTAAATTCAGGGTTACCCGAAGGGGTGATCAAAGCACCCGTGATGTAGATGTATTCCTTGTTGAATTCCAATCATTAGAATACCAAACTATTCGGGGTTGGTTATCTGTACCAAAGAGAAAGGGTAAATTTTCTGTGATTTACGAACTACCCGGATATCTGCAGGATTTGCGCCCCGACTCCCTTAGAACAGATATGGCGGTTTTCAGATTAAATGTCCGTGGACATGGAAACAGTAAGGACAACACGAATGCCGATTATAATACATTTAATATCATTAATCTTAACGACCGCAATAAATACATCTATCGCGCAGTTTATATGGATGCACTTCGCGGATTAGATTTTATATACCGTCATGAGTACTTAAAATTTGATCTTAAAAAAGTAATTGTGAAGGGAGAAGGACAGGGTGCTGTACTGGCAACGGTTGTAGCTTCTTTGGACAACCGTCCTCAGGGATGTATCATTGAAAGACCCGTGTACACAGACATGAGAACCCTATTCTTTATGGCAGGTTCTCAGAAAGTGACTCCCTGGCCTGTAACCAACTTTCAGACCTATTTAAAAAATCCAAGAAACCGATTAAACCAGGAAGGACTGTTTAGGATATGGGACTTTTTTGACCCAGTCAATTTTGCTCCCAATATCAGGTGTAGGGTCTTATTTGGTCATAATCAAAAAAATACGCAATGTCCGCCTCAGGCGGCTATTGCCTTATATAACCAGATCCGGATAGATAACAGAAATATATACATGAGCCTGGATGATAACGGAATGGATGATGTGTATTACCGATATGAAAGCTTCTGGATGAAGAAAATTCTCTGAGTTTCAAAAATTGAATGATGAAAAAAATTGTAGCGCTTATTCTAGTTGTATTGTTGGTTAACTCGGCAAAGGCCGGCTTTCCAATCGGAAGAGGTAAATACCTTATTGTTCCCTCCTACAATTTATATATGGCCAAGGGTTACTGGGATGCAAACGGAAACTACTTTGCCTATTCCAATAATGGAAGATTTGCTTCTCATTATTTTGGTCTATATGGTGGCATTGGTATTGGTGAAAAACTAGATTTTGTTGGGAATATCTCTTATATCATGCAAAGAAAGCTGGAAACAAATTCAACTCAGTCCAATTCCAGCTTAGGAGATGCTAGTTTTGGTCTATCCTATTTGCTGAATACATTTGATTACTCTAAGTTTTTAACGGTAACCGGATCATTAATTGTTCCTTTATACACCAACGATGTCAATAAAGCCCCCTATACTGGTTTTCAGCAAGTAGGCGGGGAAATTAAGTTTACCTACTCTGGCTCTAATGGAGAGCGTTATTCCAATACCTACTTCGATATTAATTTAGGTGTAAGACAATATTTTAGCCCCGAGGGCCCAACACAAGTATTTGGAGATGCGTTATTGGGTGTTCCGCTGGATGAAGACAACAAGCTGACTTTTCAACTGGCAAGCACAAAATCTTCAAGTACCCAGACCCTCTTCAATCCGAACAATTTGTTCTTAAACAGACAGTTTAATTATTTTAGATTAACCGCAGGATATGGCAGAAGAATCAGCCAAAACCATCAATTATTCTTCACATTGTTTACAGATGTAAGTGGAAGGAATACGGGTAAGGGTGGTGGAGGTGCTATATCGTTAGTGGCAGAACTCTAACTAAACGTATAATTAATGACGGCAAAACAGTACATCCCATCTTTAACTGGGGTAAGGGGCCTAGCTTCTATATTGATTTTTTTTCACCACTTTAATCAACAGGATTTTCCGCCGTTATTATTCAGGGTATTAAATGAGTTTCATTTTCCTCTCTCCATGTTTTTTGTTTTGAGTGGATTTCTGATTTGTTTGCGTTATTATGATACCGTAGAATTATCTGGAAACTGGATGCGCAAATATTTAAAAAATAGAATTGCCCGCGTTTATCCTATCTATCTTATTTTAACCATTGCTGTTTTTGTGTATGCCTGGATAGCCAATGATAACAGCATTTACAACGGAAAAAATAGTCCCACTACTTTGTTTTTCATGAACGTCACTTTCCTGCGTGGATTTTTTGATGACATGAAATTTACAGGAATAGCACAAGGCTGGTCTTTAACTGTAGAAGAATGTTTTTATTTTTCAGCACCCATTTTCTTTTTATTGATAAAGCGCAGTAAAATTTATTTTCTAGTTGCGCCATTAGTAGTAACAGGGATTGGTGTTTTGCTGGTACTCATTTTTAGAAATGTTGATTTCTATGGTTTCTTCGGATCGTTCAAATTTTTATTCATCTCTACTTTTTTAGGAAGAACAGTTGAATTCTTTTCAGGGATGGTTCTTGCCATGATTATCAGAAAAGCAGACGATAGTGTAAGCAATTTTTCTTTATATACCTGGATGGGAATCATTGGGATTGGCTGCACCAACCTAATCATGATTAATCAGCCAATCAGTAAAGAAGTGCCATTTGCCTTATACCAACCGATTGGTATTTTTACCAACAATATTATACTGCCGGTTTTTATTTGCATGTTCTTTTATGGATTAATCAAAGAGAATTCAATTCCCAAAAAAATATTGGGTAGCAAGCTTGGTGAATTGATTGGCAAGAGCTCATATATCCTTTATTTAATACACCTAGGCTTTATCTCGAATCTTACCTCAAACTGGTTACATAATACAGCCGATACTTTTTATGCTTGGTTAGATAAAAATGAATACTGGTGGCTCTCTGAACACCTGAATTATACCGTACTGGTCTTGTTTTCCCATCTCTTTATACTCACTATCATTTCGATTATTTTATATAAGTTTATAGAAGAGCCAATTAATTTATATATCAGAAAGTCGAATTTCCTGGAAAAGAAAACTGCAAGATGATATTCAAATCCCAATACCGAGTCACAGCACTGCCATTGATGTTCCTGATCATGGGAATCTTTTGTTTTGCAGACAATGGCTATGCTCAGAAAGGCAAGACAAAAGATCCGGTTATTGTAAATATTTTGCCTTACAATAAAAAAGCTAGGTTTAATAGAAAGTTTCCTGTTAAGTATAAAATACAGTTCATCAATAATTTAAAAGATGCACAGGAAGGAACATTGGTATATACTGTATTTGACAATGCAAATCAGGAAGTGCTTCAAAATAGTTTGGATGTAAGGGTTAATGCTAAAAAAACACTTGCAGCGAATTTTGATGTACCCATTGAAAAAGAAGGAAACTATACCATTAAAATGGCCATTGAATTAACCAACTTCAATAGCAATTATGATGGAAGCTTTGCCTACATTGGCCCCCCACGAAAAGCCAAAGACAGAAAACCATCCAATCAACAGGAACCAATTGTTAATACCCCACCGGTAAATTGGTCTGCCGATAATCTATCTAATGATCCTAAAAGACAAAGTCTTGGAGCAGATCAAGTAGGAGAAGCGCCACCAGCCGAAGAAGAAGAAGGGGAAGAAGGCGAAATGATTATCAAATTAAAGCCTTATAAAAAAGATGGCGTTTTTTATACAGGAGAAAAGATAAAATATTCCGTTTCTATCGCGAATAAGTACAAAGTAAGGCAAGAAGGAACATTTACTGCAATAGTGGAGACCGAATTAGGACAAGTAGTTAGTAAAACGCAGGTTAAATTAAAAATTGCTCCTAAAGGCCAACGTAGTTTTCAGATTGAAATACCAAAACCTGAAAAAGAGGGAATATATAATTTAAGAGCGGCTACCAATACGAGTACTTACGATGATACCGCACAATATGCTTTTGGATATGAAATAGGAAAAATAAACAGACCCTATTATTTGCCTCCAGATTTTGATGAATTTTGGCAAACTGCCATGAACGATTTGGCGAAAGTAGATCCACAGTACAAAATTTCCCGAAGCGAAGAATACAGCACCAAGTATCACGATGTGTATCGTGTTGATATGGTTGGGCTAGACGAGTTTCCTTTTTATGGATATTTATCTATTCCCAAATTGAAAGGAAAGTATCCGGTTATCATTGGTTATGGTGGATACAAAAAAGAAGTATTTCCATTACTCTTCGACGAGTTTATATCTTTTGCAGTTAATGTTAGGGGTATTGATAAGAAATACGAGAAAGAATTTAATCCGGACAACAAAGAGCAAATCATGCTCAATGCTGAAGATAAAAACAACTATGTATACAAAGGCATTTACATGGATTGTATACGTGCAGTTGATTTTATTTATGCGCATGAGCATATGGGCATGGATTTGAGCAGGGTTACTGCGTTTGGTGGTAGTCAGGGTGCAACTATGGGATTAATTACTGCTGCATTGTTGCCCAACAAGATAAATGCTGTTGTAGCTAGTAACCCAGTATTTGCAGATTGGAAAAACAGTTTTGCTGTGGGAAAAAATAAACGTGTCTTAACTTTTCCATCAGATGCTATTGTAAGATACTTGAGAGAAAATCCAGATTTTACAGAAGAGCAGATGTTGGAAACATTTAACTATTTCGATTTGCAAAATTTTATGCCCAAAGTACAATGCCCTGTTTTATATGCGGTTGGTTTACAAGATGACTTTATTTCACCCAGCAGTGCAATTGCCGCCTATAATAAAATGAGAATGGATGCCCGAGCTTTGAGCGAATTGTATATATTCCCCGATTTAGGTCACGAAATCCCAGTGTATCACAATTCATTTATTGGAATCTGGTTTGCTGAACAAGCTGTAAAAAAGCGGAAAAGATAAAACCATGCAATTGTCTAAATCATATATAATTTTTCTTATTACGGTAATGCTACTTTCCGTTGGAAAGGTTCGTGCTGACTATCCAGTAGGAAAGAAAAGAACAGCCCTAACCGGAACCTTCAATTATTTTTATTCCAATAAATATTTTGATGCAAACGGTAAACTGATAAATAATTTTCCAGGAGATTATTTTCAATCTACATTCTATAGTTTAAACATTACGCACGGACTTAGCAGAAGAATTGATTTAACTGCCACATTGCCTTTTGCCAAACAAACATTGGTAAATGGCAATAATTCTGAGTCAAGATCGGGTATTACCGATGTAAACCTGGGATTGTCTTTTCATTTTCCTTCGGTGGATTACAAACGCTATTTCACTTTAAAGGCATCAGTAGGCATACCGGCTTATCAGAATAATCAAACCCCATATTTGGGATTTGCATCCAAGGCAGTAATGTTGGGCGCTAACTACTCTTTTACGCCATACAAAAACGGATACGCTATTCTGGAATTCATGTATACCCGGTTTTTGGATTCTGGTGATGGTCCTAATCAGTACAGAGGTTCTTTAACTATTGGGAAAATGTATAATAAGCATACATCTGTAACTGCATCTCTTTCGCATTTGGTATCACAAAGTGTTAACACCACATTTAATCCCAATTTACAACTGAACAAAGATTTTAATGCGGCAACGTTTAATGTAAGTGTAGGAAGAAAACTTAACAGATCTATCACACCAACTATACAAGGATATTATACGCTGCTAGGCCGGAATGCAGGATTGGGTATGGGTGTTAATTTCTTTGTAACTGTAAGACTGCCATAGAAAACTGTTTTCCTTGTTATACCGGATAATAAAGCCATTTATACGTGTTGCCTTGTATTTTTTCTTCAGAAAAATCTACCTAAACCATTCTGAGGTATATGCAATAAAAGGACCGGTATTAATTACGGCCAACCACCCTAATTCTTTTTTAGATGCTATTTTGATTGGTGCTTTTTTTAAAAAGCCAATTCATTTTTTAGCAAGAGGAGATGCTTTTAAAAAGCCGATTCATCGTTTTTTCTTAGGTCTGCTCAACATGATCCCTATTTACAGATTAAGTGAAGGAAAAGAAAATTTATATCTGAATGAATATGCGTTTAGGGCTTCAAAGAAAATTTTAGAAGACGATGGCATCGTGCTAATATTTATTGAGGGGATTTGTTTATTAACCAATGAGATTCAGCCGTTTAAAAAAGGCGCAGCCAGAATTGCACTGGACTATAAGGGAAAAAAGCCCTTGCAGATTCTGCCCTTGGGAATTGCCTATGACCGGTTTAATTCCTGGGGATCAACAGTTAACCTCCATGCCGGCAAAACCATTTCGTTAGCAGAGCTATTGCCATTTGATGACCGGGCTAAAAACATGCGCTATTTTAATGATAGCATAGTTCAATCACTGAATCGGTTGATAGTAACTCCATTAAACGCAAAGCCTGCTCAGAATAGAATCGTAAAACTGATAGGTAATCTTGGATACATCATTCATCGTTGGTTTTTTCTTGGACTAGACTCTTTTGTGAGAAGAAAAACCCAAAACACGGTATTTCACGACTCTGTTTTATTTGGCACTTTATTCATTTTATATCCTATTCTTATTGTTATTATTGGTTTCTGCCTGATTTCCCTCTTTGGCCTGAAAATGATTCTGCCTCTGCTAGGGATTTTGGTTATGGCTAGGTGTATTGTTTTAGTGAAAAATCCAAACGAATAATGGTGTAGCCCAATAATATTGCTAATTTGTAGGTATCATGAAAAATACATTACTTCTTCTAAGCCTGCTTTTTTGTGCTCAAATACATGCACAAGACACTATTTCAAAAAAAGACATTGTTGCCGCATCAAAACTTTTTCATTTACAATTCACAGAAAAAGAAATTGACACGATGTATCTAGGCGTAAAGGATAATCTGAAAGTTTATTCCGATATGCATAAAAAAAGCATTCGCAACAGTGTTCCCATGAGTCTTTGGCAAAATCCGCTTGTACCGGGTATGGAACTGCCGGCTATACAAAAACCCATAAAATGGAAATTGAATAAGCAGGCTCAGCTTCCGCAGAATAAACCCAATCTGGCTTTTTATAGCCTAACAGATTTAGCTTCTCTGATTAAATCAAAAAAAATAAGTTCGGTAGAGCTAACTCGTTTTTTTATTGATAGAATCCGACAATACGGAGATAGTTTAGAGTGTGTTATATCTATTACCGAGGATATAGCACTGATGCAAGCCAAAAGAGCAGACGATGAAATTGCTGCGGGAAAATACAGGGGCTTATTACATGGCATTCCTTATGGTTTAAAAGACTTGTTTTCTGTAAAAGGAACCAAAACTACCTGGGGAGCTGCACCATTTAAAAATCAGGTAATTGAGGAAGATGCCTATGTATATAACCGTCTCACAGAAGCTGGCGCAGTATTGGTTGCCAAGTTTACACTGGGGGCATTGGCAATGGGAGATTATTGGTATGGAGGAAGAACCAAAAACCCCTGGAATCTAAAAACAGGATCATCGGGTTCATCTGCGGGTTCTGCAGCTGCAACCGTTGCCGGATTGGTTCCCTTTGCTATAGGAACAGAAACCTGGGGATCTATTATTTCTCCATCCTCAACATGCGGAGCTACTGGTTTAAGACCTACATTCGGTAGAATCAGCAGAACAGGGGCAATGGCGCTAAGCTGGAGCTTAGATAAGATAGGGCCAATCTGCAAAAATGCAGAAGATGCTGCCATCGTCTTTAGCCATATTCATGGAACAGATGGCTTAGATATGTCGGCGGTTAATATTCCTTTCAACTATCAACCAGATGCGGATATAAGAAAACTTAGAATAGGGTTCGCTAAAAACTATTTTGATTTAATCAGAGATACATCCAGAAACGAATGGAAAGTATTAAAGTCTTTTCAAGAGCAGGGTATTGAACTAATTCCTGTTGAGTTCCCGGATACAGCAGTGTATAAGGCCAATATTATGGACGTAATCATCAGCGCAGAATCTGCGGCTGCTTTTGATGAACTCACCCGATACAATATTGATGATGAATTAACCAGACAAGGCCCTTTTGACTGGCCGAATAGTTTCAGGGTTTCCCGTTTGGTTCCAGCGGTTGAATATGTAAATGCCAACAGAATGCGCTATGAGTTGCAGCAAAAAATACACGCGGCGTTGAAGGATATTGATGTATTGATTTGCCCAACCAGAGGAAGTGGAAATCAATCTGCTATTACCAATTTAACGGGTCAACCGGTAGTATGCACCCCTACAGGCTTTGATAAAAGAACGGGGCTTCCTACCAGTATCAGCTTTATTGGCAATCTTTATGATGAAGCAGCAATTTTATTGACAGCCAAATTTTATCAGTCTATTACAGATTGGGAGACGATATATCCACCCTCTTTTCTCAAATACTAGTCAATGTTTACAATAAACAACAAGCCTGTAGTCATCTTTATAAGTGTGCTACTGTTTGCTGGCTTTATATTTTCCCTATATACAATTACACAATCGGGAAAACGGTTTGAACAAGTAAGCATGAAAGTGATGGAGGATAAAAATAATCTGCTGCCAAGTAAGGCTGTTGTTCAATTAAAGCGTAATTATAAAACCATCAGCAGTGGGTTTTTTAATCCAGGATTTTCCGCAAATAAATGGTGGATATTAGCAGAGACTCCGGCAGCACCCGGCTATTTTCTGCAGATTGCCAATCCACATATCAATGAAATCAGAATCTATACGCTCAAGAATAATCAACCTTTACTCGCTTATGAATCCGGAGATTATTTTCCTTTTAAGAAACGATTTTTAGATGATCCCGATTTTTGGTTTCCAATACCATTTAATACAGAAGGAGTTTTGATTGAAGTTGATAAAAGAGGGGAGTCTTTAGAAGTACCAGTTAGAATTATTACTCAAAAAGAAATGATTCATTATCTCTCCGATCAAAAAATGGTATATGGTATTTTTCTAGGATGGATGATCTTTCTTGGTTTGCTGAATATTTTTTTATGGGCATCTTTAAAGGACAATATCCATGTGTTTTATATATTATTTATCGGCTCTTCAGCTTTATGGGTAATAGCCAACTGGGGACTGGGTTTTCAGTATATCTGGCCCAATACACCCGAATGGGCAAGTAAGGCGAGGCCCGTTTTTAGTACCACATCTTTTTTGTTAATCCTAGAGCTGGCCAGTCGCTATTTTACACCCGATGAAAGAAAGCCGGTATATATTGGTTTCACTAGACTTTTACAATCGCTCTTACTTATTTTATTAGGGGTTTTTGTATTTGGTAATATAATAATTGCTAATCAACTGATACGCTTATTAACACTGAGTTTTGCAAATATTTTATGGTTTCTTTCGATGTTGACGGTTTTGTTTTTTATTGCTAAAAGCTATCAAAAAATGAAAGCCATTGCTTTGTTTTTCCTTTTTGCATTTCTTTCTCAATCTGTATTTGGAATCCTTATTATTTTTTCTCAATTCAATGTAGAAGCAGACTGGGTTTTCTTTATTAATCGATATGGTTCAGCCATTGGCATACTTGCCAACAGTACCATTCTTTCATTTGGTTTGAGTCAACGTTATAATTACTATAAACAGGAAAGAGAACAGGCACAGCAGGAGCTGGTAAATGAGCGAAATCAACAGGCAGACCGAATGATACAGGCCCAGGAAGAAGAGCGGTCCAGACTGGCCAGAGAACTACATGACGGATTGGGCGGGTTATTGGGAAGTATACGTATTGGTGCTTTTAATAAACTAAAACAGGACAATGTTAATCAGGAATGGTTAGATGCGCAACTATCTGAAGCAATAGAGGATTTAAGAAATATTGCCCATGATTTGATGCCGGTGAGTTTACCCGAAAAAGGCCTGGTTTATATTTTAGAAAAGACTGTAGCCCGCTGGAACGCAGCCAATCAGTTTAAAACGCATTTGGATTGCAGTATCAGCAAACGATATCCTTTGCCTGTTGAAGCCGGTTTGTATAGAATTGTTTCTGAATTAATTTACAATGTAAAAAAACATGCCAGAGCATCAGAAGTGTACGTATCCATCTGGGAAGAGAAAAACAACGATACGCTTACTTTATTGGTTGAGGATAATGGAATAGGCTTTTCTACTGATGTTGCTACAGGAATCGGATTAAAGAATATCCGTTACAGGGTGGATTATCTGGGTGGAAAAGTTTCTATTGATTCCAACTCAAATGGAACTAGTATTGTAATTGAAATATCCGGACTGAAAAAACCTATTCATGCACAATAGAATCAAAATTGCCATAGCAGACGATCATAAAATTTTTGCAGAGGGTATTAGAAGTGTTCTTAAGGAACAGGAATGGATAAACTGGGTAGGCGAAGCGTTTAATACAAGAGATGCCATACAATTGTATATTGACAGAAGACCTGATATTTATTTACTTGATTATCATTTTCCTGATGGAACAGGGTATCAGGTTGCCGAAAAAATTTTGTCACAGTTTCCGGAGGCCAAAATCATTCTTCTTAGTATGGAGAACGATAACGACATTATGTTGGAGTGTAAGGCACTGGGAGTAAGGGGATATATCATTAAAAACCTTTCCTCAGATGAATTGATTGAGGCTATTGAGACCGTCTTACACAATCAATCCTTTTTTATGTGGGGCGAGGAAGAAGCAGCATTGATGAAAGATGCAGAGGGCGGACTTAGTAAAAGAGAGAAGGAAATTGTATCCTTAATCACCAAGGGGTTTACGAGCCAGGAGATAGCAGATGCCATTAATTTGAGTGTTCTTACCATAAATACGCACAGAAGAAATATCTTGCGCAAATTAAATTTGAAAAATACGGCCATGATGGTTCAATATGCCCGTATCAATAAATGGTAAAACTCCTTTAATGCGAAAGACACTTATTGTATTGGCTTTTACTGCTCTTACATCCTGTACTACTTATAAACAACTCACTGTTCAGTCTTCAGAGTCTGTTAAACAGTTAAAGTATTTGCACACGTATACCGTTCCCTTCAACCTGCAATACAAGGAAACTACAGTTGGAGGCCTATCCTCCATTGACTATGATGAGAAGTCGGATATGTATTATCTGGTTTGTGATGATCGCTCTGCTATCAATCCGGCCAGGTATTATGCTGCAAAAATTAAGATTGGACAGCAAAAAATCGATACGGTTATTTTCACTAACCGTTATTTCATGCTGGATCAAGGCGGCAAAACCTATCCGGGAATTAAAGAAAATCCATTCCGGGTTCCCGATCCGGAAGGCATGCGCTATATTCCTGCTGGTCGCAATCTCGTATGGTCAAGCGAAGGGGAAAGATCATTCAGAGCAAATGACACAATACTGAATAACCCGGCAATTTACCTGATAAACAAGGCCGGTATGTGGAAAGACAGTTTTAGATTACCGGCTAACTTAATTATGTCTGCAGAAGAAAAAGGACCCAGGCAAAACGGGGTGCTCGAGGGAATGAGCTTTACCAATGACTTCAGATTTTTAATGACCAATGTAGAAGAGCCCTTATATGAAGATGGCCCAAGAGCTGCACCAGAGCGAAATCAGGCTATGATTCGTTTTTTTGAATTTGATACTAAAACCAAAAAGCCTACGCGTCAGTTTGCGTATGAGTTAGAGCCTGTTGCTCATTTGCCAAATCCTGCAAATGCTTATTATATAAATGGTGTACCTGAGTTTCTATACATTGGAAATGATCAGTTATTGGTTTTGGAGAGATCTTACTCCACGGGTAGAATTCCCTGTACTATCCGAATATTTTTAGCAGATTATAAGCATGCAACTGATGTTTCTTCATTGCCCTCATTAAAAAACAAAGATGCATATGAACCCATGAAGAAAACTTTGCTTTTGAATATGGATCAATTGGGCATTTTTACAGACAATATTGAAGGCATTACATTGGGACCTGTTCTTCCCAATGGGAATAGAAGTGTTATCCTTGTATCTGATAATAACTTTAGTCCTGCGCAACAATCTCAATTTATGTTGCTAGAGCTGATCACCGAAAACAAAGGCAGATAACAGATGGGTAAATATTCGTTTAAATTCTTTTTCAATCTCTTATTGCTTCTCTGGATTGTATCCACTATAGCTGCTTGCAAATCACCAGAGAAAAATGGACTGCCACATATTATTATTGAAACAGGATACGGAGACATTGAAATTGAGTTGTATACGGATAAAGCACCATTAACAGCGAATGCTTTTTTACGTTATATCGACTCTGGCTATTATGATCAGTCTAACTTTTATCGGGTGCTCAATATGTATAATCAACCCTCGAATGCACCAAAGGCATTTTTAATTCAGGGCGGAATCTGGAAATCGAACAATGAATTGGCACAAAGCCTTCCTGGTATTCCACACGAAAGCACCAAACAAACAGGCATCTTACACAAGGAAGGAACCATTTCTATGGCCAGAAACGAACCGGGTTCAGCTGGTCCTGAATTTTTTATTATGGTAGAAGAAGAAACAGGATTTGATTTTGGAGGAGAAAATATGGGAGACGGATTGGGATTTGCTGCTTTTGGTTCGGTTGTTAGGGGAATGCCGATTGTTAGAAAAATACACAACCTGAAAGAAGCCAATCAATACTTGCAACCCCCCGTTTATATACATACTATCAGAAGAAAGTAAGGCTTATCGTTGAGCAGGCTGGTATTCATATACCACTTCAAATGTTTGTTTTTTCAGGGAAGGAATACCTTGACCAATTTTTAAATCCTTCCATTGTGGAGTAGGTTCACATACCCAATAAGGATTTCCCTTGTACATGATAGGATTGCTTTGAGGCGCATCAAACTGAATGGCTACAGTTACGTGTTGCGGGTAAGAAAGTACAATCATGGGTAGATTATAAATTTCTTTTACCAGATAGAAGAAAAACGCAGCACGGTCTTCGCAATCACTGTAATCAGAATACAAGGTTTGTTCAGGAGAAAAGCGCATGTCTTTTCCATATATGGTTGCATCGTTTTCAAATGCGAATGAAGATCTTGTTAAGTGCATCAAATAATCAACCCCTTTTTTCTGATCCATTTTGGCCACTACATCTTTCAGTGCAGGTATTAATGACTGGTAAGTTGCGTTGCTTAAGGGTGCAGTAAACTGCATGGCATATTCAACGGAAGGATAGTTGTTGAACAACTTGTTTATAGACTTATTCACTTTTACTTTAAACTCATAGTTCCGCTGACCATAGGCAAACTGGATCGGTTTTACTTCGTAGCGATCAAGATTAAAATCGGGCATCCGATTGATTTTATAAGAAAAAGCTTTTGCTTCCTGGCTTCTCTTTGTCAATTGAATGTTTTGAAAAGCTCCGGCTTTAAAATCGATTTTGCTTCCGTAATCGTGATAGTTCAGACAAATAAATTGGTTTCCATTTAATACCATAGAAGGAATATCATACACATTTTCATTAGACTGCACATACATGAGCAGCGTATCGTTTCTTAAACGAGTAATGGCATTGTAACCTGTCTGATTCAGCAAAAACCATTTGTAAAGTGTATAGCGTTGATAATTGTCTTTTTTGGGACTGATGGCTTCAGCGGCGGTTCTAATCAACTGATAAAACAACCAGTCATCCAATTGTTTCTCATTTTTATAAGCCTGCAGGTTATTTACCAATTCTTGATAAGGCAGCCGGGAAAGGGAGCTGTAAAATTCTTCTATGGAATGATGGCTCAGGGGTGTTGACAAAGAAACATTCAGCTGATGGATATCAGGAGTATGTACGGTATCCCCATAAAAATCTACAAAAGACGACTCCACAAAAATAGCCTGTTGCTGAGCCTGGGCAGGTTGTCCCCAAAGACAGACCCCAATGATTAATATGGTCCAAATACCCCTTTTCACTGATAGTGGATTCCCTTAAAGTTACAAAAAGGTAACAATTAATTAATATTAAGTTTTTTCAAAGCCTTGTTAAAAACCAGTATTATCCCCTTTTTGCCCTATTTACGGTTAAATTTGCCCATAATTAAGCCATGCCATTTCAATTACACACTAATTATCAGCCAGCAGGAGACCAGCCCAAAGCCATTGATGCCCTGGTGCGTGGCGTAAATGAAGGGGAGCAATACCAGACTTTATTGGGTGTAACGGGTAGCGGTAAAACTTTTACTATTGCCAATCTGATTCAACAGGTCCAGCGCCCTACCCTGGTTTTAACGCATAACAAGACATTGGTAGCTCAGTTATATGGGGAGTTCAAGCAGTTTTTTCCCGAGAATGCGGTTGGGTATTTTGTGAGTTACTACGATTATTATCAGCCGGAAGCTTATATGCCGGTTACCGGAACTTATATTGAAAAGGATCTCAGCATCAACGAAGAGTTAGACAAATTAAGGCTTCAGGCAACTACCCAATTGTTAAGCGGTCGAAGAGATATTATTGTAGTGGCCAGTGTAAGCTGTATCTATGGTATGGGAAACCCTACTGAATACGAAAACGGGATTATCCGTATTCAGAAAGGACAGGTTTTATCGAGACAGGGATTTTTGCATTCTTTGGTTAACTCTTTATACAATCGTTCGCAGGGCGATTTTACCCGCGGAACCTTCAGGGTAAAAGGAGACACAGTAGATATCAATCTACCTTATGTGGATTTTGGGTATCGTATTACTTTTTTCGGAGACGAAATTGAAGAAATAGAAAGCATTGATACGGCTTCCAATAAGCGAATTGGACTCATGGATGCAGCAGCCATCTTCCCCGCAAACCTTTACCTGGCGCCCAAGGATATGATTACACAGGTGATGCATGAAATCCAGGATGAAATGATGTTGCAGGTAGAATATTTTAAATCGGTGGGCAAGTTTATAGAAGCATCGCGGTTAAAAGAAAGAGTGGAATATGATTTGGAAATGATCAGAGAGCTGGGCTATTGCAACGGTATTGAAAACTATTCAAGGTTTTTCGACAGAAGAAAACCCGGCACCCGCCCCTTCTGTTTGCTTGATTATTTTCCCAAAGATTTTTTGTGTGTGATTGATGAAAGTCATCAGACAATTCCCCAGGTAGCAGGTATGTATGGGGGTGATAGAAGCAGAAAACTGGTTTTGGTTGATTATGGTTTCCGCTTACCCAGTGCCATGGACAACCGCCCATTGAATTTTCATGAATTTGAGAGCCTGACTGGCCAAACAATTTTTGTTAGTGCAACCCCAGGTGAATATGAGTTAGAAAAAACAGGCGGTGTGGTGGTAGAGCAGGTAGTTCGTCCAACCGGGCTGTTAGATCCCCCTATTGAAATAAGACCGAGTACCAATCAGATAGACGATTTACTCGATGCCATTGATGATCGTGTTAAAAAAGGCGATCGGGTTTTGGTAACGACGCTTACCAAAAGAATGGCAGAGGAAATGGATAAATATTTGGGAAGAATCAATATTAAATCTAAGTACATACACTCGGATGTGGACACACTCGAACGTGTAGAAATATTGAGGGACCTGCGTTTGGGTGTTATTGATGTACTGGTGGGTGTAAATTTATTAAGGGAGGGATTAGACCTGCCGGAAGTGTCGCTGGTTGCCATTTTGGATGCAGACAAAGAAGGCTTTTTGCGAAACGAACGCTCATTAACGCAAACAGCTGGTCGTGCTGCAAGAAATGTAAACGGCCTGGTGATTTTCTATGCGGATAAGATGACAGAAAGTATGCAGCGGACCATTGATGAAACCAATCGCAGAAGAGCAAAGCAGATTGCGTATAATCAGGAACATAATATTATTCCCACAACGGTTAGCAAGAGTAAGGAACAGGTTTTTGCCCAGACTTCCGTTCTGGATATCAAGGGCTATGATCCATCCAATCCTTATGCCGTACAGGCTGATTCGCCGCTGGTGGTGCATGCTGCAGAAGAGCAAGAAACATTTAATACGATACCTCAGGTAGAGAATGCCATTAAAAAAGTGAAAAAAGAAATGGAAAAAGCTGCTCGTGATTTAGATTTTATTGAGGCGGCAAGATTAAGAGATGAAATGTTCAACCTTCAGAAAAAGCTCGAAGTCATGAAATAATTCTTCCTGCACAGAATTCATTAAATTTAAGCAAGCATATTTTTGATTCATGAAAAAATTGGTACTCCTTCTCCTTACGATTATACCCCTTTTAATGCAGGCACAAACGCCCTATTATGCGGAACGTTTTAGACCGCAGTACCATTTTTCTTCTCAGAAAAACTGGATCAATGATCCCAATGGATTGATTTATCACAATGGCGAGTACCATTTGTTTTATCAGCACAACCCTTTCGGAACTAACTGGGGATTTATGAGTTGGGGACATTCCGTTAGTAAGGACTTGGTAAAATGGACTCCGTTGCCTTTGGCACTAAGGGTGGAAAATGGTAAAATGGCTTTCTCCGGTTCGGTAGTTTTTGATGCAAAAAACAGTAGCGCACTCAGCAACAATAAAGAGAACCCGCCGCTGGTAGCCGTGTTTACAGCACACGACAGTTTAAATCAATCCCAACACCTTGCTTATAGTATAGACCAGGGCCGATCTTGGAGTAGGTATTCGGGCAATCCTGTTTTGGATTTGAACATGACCGATTTTAGAGATCCCAATGTTTTCTGGCACGATAAGACAAAGCAGTGGGTAATGGTTGTAGCCATGCCGAATGAAAAAATGATTTCGTTGTACACTTCCTTTAGTTTGAAGCAATGGACTTTTCAAAGTGATTTTGGTCCGATTGGAGACACTTCAGGTGTATGGGAATGTCCCGATTTAATTCAGGTTCCCATTGTTGGGGAGCCAGAAAAAAAGAAATGGGTTTTATTGGTTTCACAGAATTCCAGCATGCAATATTTCGTGGGAGAATTCGATGGGTATAAATTCTATAATGAGAATCCTTCCAACAAAATCGTAAGACCCGATTATGGTAGCGATTATTATGCCGCCATCACCTATAAAAATACACCCGATAAAATTCCCGTTTCTGTGGGTTGGATCAACAACTGGAATTACGCCAATGAAATTCCAACCTATCCCTGGAAGGGAGCGATGTCCATTCCCAGAAAACTGGCAGTGAAAAAAATGGGTTCCGAGTGGGTGCTCGTGCAAGAACCTATCAAAGCCTTACGTGCCATGCGTTCTACTGGCCAGGTATTGAATGGTCCTATCGCTGTGAAGAATGGTTATACACTTCCCTTCCGCAGCAATTGTTTTGAAATGGAAGTGGATCTAAAACCCGCAGTTACCAGTATTAGCGGGATTAAAATTGCCGTGGGTGGCAATCGTAGTTTTGTAATTGGATACGACGCTATGTTGGAACAACTATTTATAGATAGAACCAATACACCATCCAGCTTCAGCAGACAGTATCCTTTTTTTGCTAAAAAGAATGCGTATTTAAAACAGCAGAATGAAAAGGTGAAACTGCATATCTTTTTTGACAAGAGCATTGTGGAAGTATATGCAAACGATGGAGAACTGGTATTTACGTCTCAGGTATTTCCGGAAGAAAATGATACGGGTATTGAATTTTTCAGTGATGGAAATATTTCTGTCTTCGAAAATATCTGGTTCTGGCCCATGAGATCCATCTGGAAATAAACACGATCTTTGCAACGTAAAATAATACTATGAGTTTCAGGAATTTTAAGATGGTCAGCTATGTGGTATTTGGCCGTGGAAGTTTTAATCAGTTAGATGAAATTTTAACGCCACACCGAAAGGGAGATGCACCCATGGTGTTTCTGGTAGATCATTTTTTTGAAGGCAAGGCTTTACTAAACAGAATTCCTTTAAGAGGAAAAGATAAAATAGTATTAGCGGATGTTACCTATGAGCCTAAGACCACACAGGTTGATGCATTAGCCCGTTCTTTAAAAGAGGAATTCGGAATGATTAGTGGGGTTATCGGTATTGGTGGCGGATCTACCATGGATTTGGCAAAAGCGGTTTCTTTGATGATGACTAATCCTGGCTCTTCTGCAGATTACCAAGGCTGGGACCTGGTGCAGGTTCCGGGTGTATATAAAGTAGGTATACCTACCTTAAGTGGAACAGGTGCAGAAGTGAGCAGAACTACGGTATTAACAGGCCCAACGCGCAAACTGGGAATGAACTCTGATTTCACCCCATTTGATCAAATTGTTTTAGATCCTGAATTAACGAAGGACGCACCAGTGAATCAGCGATTTTATACCGGTATGGATTGTTATATCCATTGCATTGAAAGTTTAGAAGGAACCTACTTAAATGAATTCAGCAAAAGCTACGGAGAGAAAGCGCTACAGCTTTGTCAAAAAGTATTTGTAGAAAAGAATCATTGGGATGATGAAAGCAATGATCAGTTGATGATGGCCTCTTACGCAGGGGGAATGAGCATTGCGTATTCACAGGTTGGCGTAGCGCACGCAGTAAGTTATGGACTGAGCTATTTGTTGGGCACCAAACACGGTATAGGAAATTGCATTGTGATGAATCATCTGGAAGAATATTATCCTGCTGGTGTGAAAGAATTCAAATTAATGGTAGAGAAAAATAATATTGAAATTCCACAGGGTATTTGCAAAGGACTTACCGATGAGCAATTTGATACCATGATGAATGTATCCTTGGGTATGAAACCCTTATGGGAGAATGCTTTGGGCAAGGACTGGGAAAAAATCATGACCCGAGAAAAACTCAGGGCACTGTACGAGAGACTGTAAATTTAGTCAACGCGAAATAAGAGTTGATGGTTGTCTTATTAAACTCTGGCAGCTTTACAAAAGCTTTGCTGCTTTTATTAAATCTTCGGGTGTATCTATTTCCACGCCCATGTATTGGGTCAATACCATTTTAAGCGGAACTCCATATTCTAGGTAGCGAAGACATTCAATTTTTTCAGCAGCTTCCAATGGTGTCATGGGCCAGTTAGTGAAATTGAGCAATGCCTGTTTTCTGAAAGCATATACACCAATATGTTCATAGTATGGGATAGTAATGTTTTTGTCTCTCGGATAAGGAATAACACTCCGCGAAAAGAACAGAGAATTCATATTTCTATCTACCGCTACTTTTACATAGTTGGGGTCTTCAATTGATGCGGCATCTTTTAGTTCCTGCATCAACGACGCAACTTGAACTGTGGGGTCTTTAAATGTGGCGAGTAATTTTTCTAAAGGATCTTTTTGCACAAAGGGCTCATCTCCCTGTACATTTACAATAATATCTACCTCCATGTTCGCTGCGGCTTCTGCAATTCGGTCGCTACCACTCTCGTGATTTTTTTTGCTCATCACTGCTTTACCGCCATGGCTGGTAATTTCATTGAAAATGATATCACTGTCTGTTACTACTACTACATCGCTGAACAAACCCGTTGCCATTGTATTATCATAGGTATGACGAATCACAGATTTGTTTCCCAGTTGCTGCATCAGCTTTGCAGGAAAACGAGTAGCCGCATAACGCGCAGGAATCATCGCAACAATCTTCATAAATCCTAATAGTTGGTTTTAATGCTGTTGTCGAAAGGAATTTTCAACTGATAGTTCAATTGCTCGTCTGTGCTGTCGTCTAATACATCTAGCCCATAGCGTAGCGATTCTACGGGAGTATAATTATAGGTTCCAAACAAACGGTCCCAAATAGAAAAGATATTGCCGTAATTGCTATCTGTCTGTGGTTGTTTGTAGTGATGATGCACTTTGTGCATATTTGGAGAAATGATGATCCAGCTGATGGCATTGTCTAACCAAAGCGGCAAGCGCATATTCGCATGATTGAACTGAGACAAAACCGCACTTAAACTCTGGTATAACATCACCAGCCACATAGGGGCACCACAGATGATTACGCCGATGGTAGTAAACACTGCTCTGAAAACACTTTCACCCGGATGGTGTCTGTTGGCAGTGGTGGTATCCACATGGGTATCTGCATGGTGAACCATATGAAACTTCCACATCCATTTTATCTTATGTTCTATAAAATGAATAAAATAAGCTCCAACCAAATCAAGCAATAACAGTCCACCAATCAACATTGCCCAAGATGGCAGGGTAGTCAATTGCAATAAACCAAATTGGTTGGCAATAGCCCATTCACTGGCTTTTACAATCACCAATGCAAAAGCAAAATTGATGATGATGGTAGTGGCGGTGAAAAACAGGTTAATGCCTGCATGGCGGTATTTATTGTACTTGAAATTGGCCAATGGCACGATGCCCTCCACTATCCAAAAAAACAAAATTCCTCCCGCTAAAATCAGCGCTCTGTGTAAACTGGGAATGGTATTGAAATAGTCTATGATTTGGTCAATCATTTTTAAATTATTTACAACTTCACAAATTGGCACCTAAATATCCACAATACCCGCTTTAATAGCAAATTTTACTAATTCTTCTCTTGATTTAATATTAAGTTTTTCATATATGGAATCTCTATAATTTTCAATTGTTTTTATTGAAACAAACATCTTGTTTCCTATTTCTTTGTATTTATTTCCACTTACTGATAGTTGTATAAATTCATACTCTTTTTCTGTAAGTAAAATATTACCAGCGAAAACAATTTTTTGTTTATTTACTTTTAAATCAATTTTTTGGTAGTATTCATTCAAAAAAAAGCCTGCTTCGATGATTTCATTAATCGCTTTTTCAATTGGAAAAGATCTTGCTTTTTTTGACAAAAAACCATTGATTCCAAAATAAAATAAATTTTTAATTGCATTTTTTTCATCCAAATTTGAAAAAACTAAAATCTTAACCATTGGATAAGCCTTTCTTAATCTTTTTGTTGTTTCCAAGCCATTTAATAAAGGCATAAAATAGTCTATTAATACTATATCGGGTTGTAACTTATTTTTTTCAATTTCATTTAACAATTCAACACCATTCGATACTTCGAAAAGTATTTTTAAAAAACTTGTTTGCGATATTATATCCTTAATTGCATTACGCATTAATGGATGATCTTCTGCAATAGCAACACTAACTTTTTCCACTTGTATATTTTTTGTTGCCGCAGTATAAATAAAAAACTAATACAAAATCATAACACTTCACGAACGACTATATTTATTTCATTAAAGGGGACATTTTAAAAAGGGGCTAACACCCCCACAAAATATTAGAAGTTTAATTGTTCTTTGTGAAAGATAAGTATAAAGGCAACTTACGTTTATTATATTATATCAAAAGTGGGTCATGAAAAGTGTCTTTTATTCTTGCAAAAATGAATATTATCAAATCTTTATAACAAAAGGGAAATACATTCTAATCAATTTATTTCCAAATATTGAATATTTTATTACTGACAGATTTCATTTGAATCAAAGTCAACCCTTTCTTCTATAAGAGGTGAATTTAGTATTGCAGAAGGGAACAGTCGAGGCGGGGCCAACAGTAAAAGATATTTATTTGGAACAAATTGGCGGTATTCTTTTTTGAAGAAATTAAACCAATCAATTTATTAGTTCAAGCTAGCTACCTAGTGGGACATATAATACATGAGGCGGTTTAACAAGCTATTCATTATTTGTAGGCCTAGTTTTGTATTTTAAATCTACCGTAAAGATTGAATTTTTGTTGGGTATGTAAATAATTCAGAAAAATATGCTAGTTAAATTTTTGGTGAAAATTTGATTGGTTTTCACCTGAACATTGGCATTCAAATACTATAAATGAAATAAAAATTATTATGAAGTACTCTATTATTTTGATATTATTTTTTTTAATACACAACGCCGTCTTCAGTCAAAAATCGATAACTCCGAATGAAAACAATGAATTTTGTCCTTTGGTTAACACAACTTTTACAGTTACAATCCCATTAATTAAATCCGGTACTTCTGTAACAATAACCGCAATCGGCACTTCAACTGTTATAACTGGAGTTTCAGGACTTACATCTACATCGAATACAACATTTACTTTTGTTGGTAGGTTTAGCGACGATAATAACACCCAATCGTTTAGAGTAGATTTTACAAAAAGCGACAACAGCTCTGATTTTTATATTCCAGAATTTAAGAAAATAAAGTCTTTAAAACATCCTTCTATACCTTCAACAATCAACACAAATATCCCTGAAATAGTCTCTCAGATTTGTCAAATAACCACACATAATTTATCTTTTACTAATATTCGTTTTGGCAATGGATTTGATGGCTCGGTTGCAGGTTATGGAAATTCAGTAACTCAATATGAGTACTTACTTCCCAATGGTTGGAGTTTAAATGGTACACCATCAACAGGTTCCTGGATAACGTCAACAAATTCTGTAACTATAACATCTGATCAAACAAGCGGAGATAGAAGTAGTATTCAAATACGTTCATTAAATACAGATTGTGGCACTTCATTATCAAAAAGCCCAATAAAAAATATTCCGATTTCACGACCGGAACCACCCTTAAGTATTACAGGCCCCACCCAATTGTGTTACCCTAATTCTTATAACTATACTTTGAGTGGTGTACCATCTGGTGGTGTTGTTACTTGGAATACAAATAGTTATTACACCAGTTCTTCAAGTGGTAATACAGCAACAATTTTACCTACTTCTGCAGCTAATGGTGTTACTAATATAACCGCATCAGTTTATCTTCCAAGTTGCGGTCTTACTTTTACAAAGTCACTTACTGTGAGTATAGGTACTCCATATGTTACATTCGATATAGTAGGTTATCCTTTTTCAGAGCCAAGTTGCTACGAAGCATATGGATTTTATACTTTTCAAGCACAGCAAGTAACAGGTTATCCTAATACTTATACTGGATACCAATGGGGTTGGAGAAATCTTACAACAAATTCCGTTTCAAATGACCCAACTATTTATGGTTCAACGTACACATTTTACCCTGATGAAGCTGGCACATATCAAATCTGGGTAAGACCTACTAATGAGTGTGGTACAGGTCTATTAGAATCAGTTAAAACAGTTACAGTAAATAATTTCTGTTATTCGTTTCGCAGTAGCACAAGTTCCATAATAGCCTTTCCTAATCCTACTAAAGATGTAATTAATTTAACAGTTACTAGAAAGGATAAAAGCGACAAGTTTGTTAGAATGAATAAAGTTGTTGTTGTACTTTTTGAAGCTCAAAGTGCTTTGAAAGTACGTGAGTGGAAATTTGAAAACTTGCAAAAAACGTACACTTTAAACGTTAAAGGATTAAAAAAAGGAATCTACTATTTAAGATACATGAATGGTAATGAAAGAGAAACTAAACAAATTATTATTGAATAAAAAATTATCTGGCATTAACTAATTTTATTCTGGAGGAGGTCAACAGATAAGTAAATTTTTTGAATAATGGGGTAGTACTCCTTTAATATTTATCTTTATATCATGGATCTTTATAAAACAACAATCATGAAAAAATCTCTTTACTTAATATTTTTTTTACTAACCACTAATTCTATTTGGGGGCAATTGACTAAAGGCCATTGGCTTGTTGGAGGTAGTGCTTACTTTAACTCTTATAAAAATGAAATATTTAGTAATTCTTACAGTGAGAACGGAAAATATACGCAAATCAATTTATCGCCCAATGTTGGATACTTTTTTGCCGACAGATTTGCGCTTGGTCTAAAAACAACTTTTACTTCTTTAAAAGGAGAGTTTACTGTGGCAGGAGGAAATGGTCGAGGTGGATCAGATACCCAACGATATTTTTTTGGGGCATTTGGACGCTATTACTTTTTAGAAGAAGCAAAACAAACTAATTTGTTGGTTGAAGCAAGTTATCAAGCAGGTATAGTTAGGGGTACGAATAATACTAAAGGAAACTTAAATAACTTTTCTATTTCCGCAGGTCCTGTAATATATTTTAACCCCTCTGTAGGTGTTGAATTTTTGCTGGGATATGTAACTAACTCAGAAAAATTCACTAGTCAAGTATTGAATGAAAACAAGAAAGGGTTTCAGCTTAGCATTGGTCTACAAATACACTTAATAAAATAAAAGTTGGAAAAAAATACAAAAATCTATTAAAAGAAGGAAACCATTATAACTATAATGGTTTCCTTCTGAATTATTCTAATTATTCAACATCAACGGCATCACCAGCATCAAAAGGTCTTCGCCTTCTGCCTGCTCGGTTGGTTTAATTAAACCAGCTTTGGTTGGTGTAGACAATTCCATTTTAACATCGTCGGTATCTGCTGCGTTCAGCATTTCAATTAAGAAACGAGCATTGAAAGCAATCTGTAAGTCTTCTCCATCGTACTGACAGCTCATGCGCTCGTTACCTTCAAAGCTGAAGTCAACGTCTTGTGCAGCCATCTGTAATTCAGCGCCGGTAATATTCAAAGCTACCTGATTAGTACTCTTGTTAGAGAATACATTCACGCGACGCAAAGCATTCTGGAAAGCAGATTTATTAACAATCAACTTATAAGGATTGTCTGCAGGAATCACCACTTTGTAATCGGGGAAACGCGCATCAATCAAACGACAAATCATATGCGTAGAACCATGCTTCACAAACAAATGATTGCTGTTGTAGCTGATGGTTAGTTCGTCTTCATTATCAGGTAAAGCATTCTTCAACAAATTCAATGGCTTCTTAGGTACAATGAATGAATCGGTCTTGGTAGCATGGGTATCGGTGCGCTTGTAACGTACCAAACGATGTGCATCGGTAGCCACAAATTGAACGCCGTCTTTGCTCAACTCAAAAAACACACCCGTCATCGCAGGTCTTAAATCATCGTTGCTTACTGCGAATAAAGTTTTATTAATTGCAGTCAGTAATGCACCGCTATGCATAGAGAAGCTGGTGGTATCATCTGCTGATGGTTCTTTTGGAAAATTATCTGGGTTCTCTCCCATTACCTTGTACTTACCATTGTCGCTGGTAATTTCAACAGCAAAGTTTTTGTCAATGGTGAAAGTCAGCGGCTGGTCTGCAATATTTTTCAATGAGTCCATCAAAATTTTTGCTGGAATACAAACCCGACCATTGGCCTTGCTTTCTACATCCATTTGTACGCGCATCACCGTTTCTAAATCGGTTGCAACTACATTTAATTTTTTATCTTCTATTTCAAACAAGAAATCTTCAAGTATCGGAAGTACGGTATTGGCATTAATAACACCACTGATCTGCTGCAAATGCTTTAACAGGGAAGAGGAAGAAACGATAAATTTCATATGAACGATTTAATCTGGACAAACTTACTGTAAAGGGATGATATTTCACAAGCAATTTACACCCAAAATATCAGCCATTGTAGAAGTTAAGCCGGTCAATCAGCTCCTGGTATTTGATCTTGTTGATGGGCTTCACTATATAGTCGGTAACCCCGCTGTACTCCTTGGATCGCTGTATGTCGCAATCGTCTACAGAGGAGCTCACCATATATACATAAATTGGCTTTTTAAAACGCTCCATCAATTTGTGGTATTCGTCCAAAAACTGCCACCCGTTCATAATGGGCATATTAATATCCAGGAAAATCACATCTGGTAATTCCTGCTGACCGCTCTCTACTTTCTCTTTAAAGAATCCAATGGCTTCGCTCCCGTTGTAAAAGGACAATATATTCTTGGCAAGTCCGGTGGACTCAAGAATTTTGCGCGAGGTAAATTGATAGATTTTGTCGTCGTCTATCAAACAAACATTGTATTGTGTTACAGCCATTTCGTACAGGACTTCAGTTTTGCCGGGGGATATTTGGGGTCCTGAAACAAATATAATTACTTTACCTAAAAATACTAACAGTTGTTTTCAACCGACCCCAATAGCACCATCGAGAAAGCTTACATGAAGCTGAAGCATTACTGTGGCTACCAGGATCGATGTCATCAGGAAGTGAAAGAAAAGCTGTATAGCCTGAAACTGAATAAAGCAACAGTGGAACAACTGCTTTCCCGCTTAATAGAAGAAGATTATCTGAATGAGGAGCGTTACGCAAAAGCCTTTGTGGGAGGGCATTTTAGGCAAAAGCAATGGGGTAAAGTTAAAATAGCGTATGGCCTAAAGCAGAAAAGAGTTAGCGAGTACAATATCAGAAAAGCGATGAACGAAATTCCCGATGAGGAGTATCATGCATTGGCTGAAAAACTGGTAAAAGCCAAGTGGAATAGTTTGAAGAAAGACCAATATATCCACAGGGTGGTGAAAACAAAGGCATTTTTACAACAAAGGGGCTTTGAGCCAGCTTTGGTTCAATCCATCATACAGCAAATCCGGGATACCTTATGAGTTTGTATAAAGTAATTGTATTGATTGGAATCATAGGCATCTGTTCGGTAAGGCTGCAGGCACAGTCAATTGGTTTTACCACAGAGAATGATGCCTACCTTCTAAAAATGGAAGATGCCTATTATACCAACGGCCTGTTTTTTCATTACAGCATTGCCAAACCGGACAATTCGGCCTCCAAAATAATACACCAGTTTACCCTGGGTCAAAAAATTTTTACCCCTTTTTTCAGAAATACCCGAACACCGGCAGATATTGACCGGCCTTATGCTGGCTACGGTTTTGCTCAATATAGCCAAACCCGGTTTTTTGGAGAAAAAACGGTATTTCTATGGTCTGGAACCCTTGGTATCATTGGTCCTGCATCCGGGGGAGAAGGCCTGCAAAATACCTATCACCGTTGGTTGAATTATGCCAGCTTCAAGGGGTGGAGGTACCAAATTAACAACCAGCTTGTGTTGAATGCAGGTGCATTATATGCGTACAATATGGTGAACAGCCTACGATTTAAAGGCATTCTTATTTCCGATGCACAACTAGGTACCGGATTTGTGAATGCATCTTTAGGAACCAAATGGGTCTATGGAACGATTAATGCATCCCAAAAGAGTCAGCTTTGGAATGCCGCACAGGAGTCCAAAAGCGCTAACAAAAAGGAGTTTTATTTCTATTGGTATCCAAAATTTACCTGGCAGGGTTACAATGCCACCATATCGGGAGGAAGCAGAACCACTGCGGATTCTTCAGTTACGCGCAATCCGCAGCGATGGGTATTTCAACATACCATTGGTGTGGCATACAGTGCTGGCAGATGGGCTGCTCAAATAGAACTGGTGCACCAGTCAAGAGAAACAATTGAGCAATTGAAAAAACATCGTTACCTGGGTCTGCAATTACAGTATCGAATCCATTAACTTGCTGTTTCAAAACAGCCCTATGCATCCTTTATCTGTAACCCTTATACAAAGCAATTTATACTGGGAAAATAAAGAAGCAAATCTGAAACAGTTTACAGAAAAAATAAACAATCAGACTGCTCCCGGTCAGCTGGTAATACTACCGGAAATGTTCAGCACTGGCTTTAGTATGAACCCTGCACAATTGGCGGAGACCATGGATGGGCCAACTGTTCAGTGGATGAAAGAGATGGCAGCCAAACAAAAAATTATTCTGACAGGGTCGGTTATCATTACAGAAGACAGCCAATTTTTTAATCGGCTTTTGTGGGTATTGCCCAATGGCGTTGTTGCCCACTACGATAAAAGACATTTGTTTGCTTATGCAGGTGAAGACCAGTTTTATGCACCCGGAAATAAAAGATTTATTGCTTCTGTTAATGGCTGGAAAATCAATCTGCTCATTTGTTACGACTTGCGTTTTCCGGTTTGGGCAAGACAGCAAATTACGGAGACACCTGAATATGATTTGCTGATTTATGTGGCCAACTGGCCAGAGAGAAGAAACCATGCCTGGAAAACATTGCTAACAGCAAGAGCTATCGAAAACCAGTGTTATGTAATAGGTGTAAACAGGGTGGGTGAAGATGCCAATGGAATCAATCATAGCGGAGACTCTATGTTGGTAGATCCGCTCGGGCAAGTCCTTTACCATGGTGTACAGGAGGAAGCCATTACCACACATGTTCTGAATCCCGAACATTTACAGGATTGCAGAACGCGCTTTCCATTTTGGAAAGATGCAGATACATTTTCGATTTATCAACCTTAATAACCGGACTAAAGTTGTAAAGTGACCATTAAAATAAAAACAGGAGATTGAAAATATAAATGGAATTATGAAACAAATAGTAGCAGCAGAAAAATTATTTACGGGTACGGATTGGTTGTTGAATCATGCGATGGTGGTAGAAGAGAATCATATTCATTCGATAGTTCCGATTGTGTCACTGAATGAAAAGCCAGCATATCAATACTCTTATATAATACCGGCACTGATAGACTTACAGATTTATGGAGCAGGGGGACAACTGTTAAGTGTTTTTCCAACTATGGAAGCGTTGCAATTATTGCAGGATTACTGCATCAAGGGAGGAGCTGCCTGGTTTCAACCAACGGTAGCTACGAATAGCCACGAAGTTATTTATGCATGTATAAATGCTGTAAGACAATTTCAACAAAAACCGAATAACCGTTGTATAGGATTACACGTGGAAGGTCCATGGATTAATCGGGAAAAAAGAGGCGCACACTTAAGCGAATACATTTATCAACCCAATAAAGAACAGGTTACCTCTTTGCTAGAATATGGTAAGGGAGTCATTACAATGATTACCCTAGCCCCGGAAATAGTGAGTTCCGATTTGGTTGAATTCATACAGTCTAAAGGCATTGTTGTTTCTGCAGGACATAGCAATGCCGACTATGCAACTGCTACAAAGGCTTTTAACGAAGGGATTACGACCGCCACTCATTTGTACAATGCTATGAGTCCTTTGCAACACCGCGCCCCCGGCATGGTGGGAGCCATTTTTAATCACCCTACAGTTAATTGTAGCATTGTTCCGGATGGATACCATGTAGACTTTGAAGCCATACAAATTGCCAAAAAGCAAATGGGTGAAAGATTATTTGCCATTACTGATGCGGTAACTGAAACACAAACCGGTCCTTATCCACATCAGTTAAACGGAGACAAATACGAAGCAAATGGCATCTTAAGCGGATCTGCCTTAACTATGTTGACCTGTCTACAAAAATTACACTTGCATGCGAATATTGAATTGGGAGAAGCCATCAGAATGTGCTCTTTGTATCCTGCAAGGGTCATTCAAAAAGAAAACATTTCAGGAATGTTAAAGCCAGGCCAAAAAGCTGATTGGATTGCATTAGATGTGGATTTGTCTTGTGTTAAAGCAGTAGAATAAACTAATTTTAGGGAGTAATAAAACAAATCATCATGAAAAAATTATTGGTATTGGCATTGGCCGCCATCTTTACTGTTGGTGTGCATGCGCAGGAAGCAAGTTGGAAACAAATGGAAGATTTTCACAGTGTAATGAGCAAAACTTTTCATCCAGCAGAAGAAGGTAATTTAAAACCATTAAAGGAAAATATTACCACATTGGTAGCTAAGGCAAAAGCCTGGGAATCGGGTGCAGTACCATCCGGATACGACGCTAAAGTTGCCAAGCCAATTTTGAAACAACTGGTTGCAAAATGCACGGCAGTGGAAGCAGCGATAAAAGCAAAAAAATCAGATAAGGAATTAACTACCTTGATTACTGCTACACACGATGTATTTCATGAACTAAAAGAAAAATGTAAACCAGGAGAAAAACACTAATTGTTTTTTGATTGAATCATTTGAAGAATAGCCGCCATTTTCGGATCCCATCCTTCACGGATGGCAGCAGAGGATGGCGGTATTTTTATGTCCGGAACAATGCCTCTTCCCTTAGGCCGATTGCTATTAATCACCATTCTGTAAAGCGGTAGTCTTACCCTCAGTTTTGAATTAGGCAAAGTAATATTGGGTATATGCATGGCAGAATTACCATAATATCCTCCTCCCGATTCTTCCCCCACCACTTTTATATTCTCTTGGCCTTTCAATGCGCCAACAACCATGGTAGTAGCACTAAATGTATAGCCGCCCTGTACCAGGTATACCTGCCCACTGAATTTATTTTTCGTATATGGTTGAAAATAGTGTTGCTCAAATCTGCGATAATGAATACTGCCATCTGTTGCTTTGTGTGCGCCCAGGTTCATTGCCAGCCAATACATCCAACTATGCTGAATATATTTTCCGTATGTTAATTTTCGATTGGTGGCTACAACTGAGTCGGCCACTTTAAACGGTTTGTTTGAAAGGTATCTGGTAAGATCAATGCTGTTGCTGATTTTACCACCGCCGTTTTCTCTTAGATCAATGATTAAATGCTGAATATTTTCTTTTTTCAATTTTTTAAAACTTCTCCTGAAAAACTTTTTTAAGCCTCCTTTGCTAAAACTGGTCAATCTAACATATGCACTATGTGTAGTGGTATCAATACTTAAAGACCGAATGCTTAAAAGACGTATTTGTCTTTTTGAAAAAGTTGGTCCTGTTGGAGGAATCCGATTGTTTGCGGGTGGTAGCGCTTTTCCACTCAGACTGTCTCTGGTCACGGGTGTAAAATTTCCCAGTGATGCCGTATCACTTTTTCCTTTTCCATCAATAAATCCAATCAGATAACTGCTATCGACCCCAAAGACCTGCTTATATAAATCAGGAAATCCGTTACTGATTACCTGATAAGAATGATTAGTGGCGTTTCCATCGTTGGATATTTGCTGAAATAAATGATTTCTGTACCAGGACATGGGTAATCCATTAATCTGTTCAATAATAGTTCCCCTTTTGATAATCGAATCCTTGGTGTAACCATTGTTCAAAACGACAGCACTGTCTTCCCAGAATTTAATCTGTAGCGGAAATCTCGGATAACGGAATTGGTTGGGGTTTTTAAGGAAGCTTTTAGAAAACAAAGTACTCGTGTGCCCGCATTTAATCTGTGCAATCCAACCAGCTACCCGATTTTTGAATTGAATTTCATTGAGCGAATCATTCAATGATAGCATCAAGCTGTTAAATCCACTGTCCAGCGACTCCTTGGAACTATACCAATATAAACTCGGATGATTGGCTTCCAGAATTTTTTTTAACAGTATGGCATCTTCTTTTAGCGCAGTCGATGAAAACTTTGGCATGTAGGTCATTGATATTTGTGCAATGGCCGATTGTGCAGGTATGATTATGCGTAAAATAAATAGTAATACCCATCCAATCCATACCTTTTTTTTCATGCTTATCAATTGAATGCATTCCAGCCCTGCGCTTTCAGGTCAAAGGTATTTCCTCCCTTGGTCAGCAACTTCACTCCCTCTGTTAATTCTGTCATGTACCCTATCACACTAATTTCTTCGTTGAGTACAATTTTATCGTGGTCTTCTTGACGAATGGTAAAAATCAGTTCGTAGTCTTCCCCTCCATTCAGTGCACAAACGGTTGGATCGAGTCCAAACTTGAATGCAGCTTTTCTGCTGGCATCTGCAATCGGAAGTTTTTCTTCGTATATGCGCGCCCCTAAACCGGATTGTTTGCAGATATGCAATACTTCACTGCTGATGCCATCACTTACATCCATCATGGCAGTTGGAACAATTTCATTTTTTCCAAAAAACTCAATGATGTCTTTTCTGGCCTCGGGCTTTAATAATTTCCCTACTATATAACTTTCTCCTTCCAGGTCAGGTTGAATACTAGGATTCTCCTGGTAGATTTTCTTTTCTCTTTCCATTAGGGTTAAACCCAGATAAGCACCCCCCAAATCGCCACTCACACAAATTAGATCTCCTTTTGAGGCCGTACTTCTTTTGATGAACTGATCTGGAGCCACTTCTCCAATGGCAGTTACCGAAATAATAAACCCCTTCTGTGAAGAAGAAGTATCCCCGCCAATTAAATCAACTCCGTATTTTTCACAGGCGAAATATACGCCTTCATAAAATTCATTCAACGCTTCCAGACTGAAACGATTGCTGATGCCGATACTAAGGGTTATCTGTGTAGGGGTAGCATTCATTGCGTATAGATCACTAAGATTCACTACCACCGCTTTGTATCCCAGGTGCTTTAATGGAGTGTACATTAAATCGAAATGAATTCCTTCCAATAAAAGGTCGGTTGTAATTACTGTTTGCTTACCAAAATGATCAATCACTGCAGCATCGTCTCCAACACCAAGAATTGTTGAAGCATTCTGGATTTCTGCATTTTTTGTCAGGTGTTCAATCAAACCAAATTCACCTAAACTCGCTATTTCTGTTCTTTGTTCCATAGGGATAATTTAAAATGCGCCTCCATTTACTACCGCAACCAGCTCATCATGTATCAATCCGTTGGTTGCAATAATATGCGGTTGATAGGGAGAATAATAATTTCCTTTGAAGTCTGTTACCTTACCACCTGCTTCTTCTACCATTAAAAAACCTGCTGCACTGTCCCAGGCTTGTAATTTATGCTCATAAAATCCATCAAATCTACCTGCAGCTACCCAGCACAAATCGATGGCAGCACTTCCCAGCCTTCTCACCGGTACACCCTTTCTGATTAATTTTTCAAAAACCTGTAAAGGTCCATTGGGGGCATCCAGATAGGTATATGGGAATCCTGTTACCAGACAGCTTGTAATCAGCGTTGTTTTATTTCCTACTTGTATTTTTTTATCGTTCAAAAAAGCACCCTGACCTTTTTCTGCAAAATAAAATTCATTTATAAAAGGGTTATAAACCGCACCCAATATCATTTTTCCTTCTTTCTCCACCCCAATGCTTACACAGCAGATGGGTATGCCATTGGCAAAATTTACCGTGCCATCAATCGGGTCAATTATCCATTTGAAAGTGGAATCCTGCTTCAGTTCACCGGATTCTTCACTTAAAATAAAATGATCAGGAAAAGCAGCCTGAATGGTTTCCATTATGGCTTTTTCTGCAGCATGATCCGCTTCTGTAACTAAATTATTAATCCCTTCTTTATTACTAATAACAAAACTTCCATTGAAAAATCTTCTTAGTTCTACGGCACCTGCTTCGGTGGCTTTTAACAAGGTTTCTTTAAGCATGAAGCAAAAGTAACCCAGATTCTGCATCTTTGAAATATTATTGTGTCTTCACTACTAACCATAATTATTGTAAACTATCGGGTGTATCATCACCTGGGCAATTGTCTGGAATCTATTCAGGGCTCTAAGCATGCTTTTCCCGTTGATATCATTGTGGTTGATAATGCTTACAGTCCAGAAGATCAGGCATTGCTTGCAGAGAAATACCCAACTGTTCAATGGTTGTCAGCATCAAATAACATTGGATTTGCCAAAGCCAATAATTGGGCATTGCAGCAAGTGGAGACCGACTTTGTATTATTTCTTAATCCTGATACACTTATTGCAGAAACTGTTTTGCAGAAAACAATTGATTATTTGAACCAACACCCCGAAGTTGGTACATTGGGTGTTCAGATGAGAAATATCCAAGGAATATTTTTACCCGAGAGTAAAAGGGAAATTCCATCCATTAAGGGCTCTTTCTTTAAAATGATTGGATTGGCTGACCGGTTTTCCCATTCTGCTTTTTTTAATAGCTATGCTTTGGGACAGTTACATTCAGATGGTATTTATTCGGTGCCGGTTCTGGCAGGTGCATTCATGATGATGCCAACAACAATTGCTAAACAGGTTGGCGGTTTTGATGACTCTTTCTTTATGTACGGAGAAGATATTGACATAAGTCTCAGAATCCTTGAACTGGGAAAGGAAAATCACTATTTGGGAACGGTTGTAATTACCCATGTTAAGGGCGCCAGCTCAAAACAAAACCCGGATTATCTCAATCACTTTTATGGTTCCATGAAAATATTTCTCAATAAATATCCTCATTTATATGGTGGTATTGTTGGAATTACCCTTTTGAAGTTTTTTATTGAGACTGTGTGGCTTACTTCCCGTCTGACCAAAAAATACAAATAACCCTTTTTCACAAAATATTTTATATAATTCATTTAGTTTAGCTTCGTAACTCAACTGTTAAGGAAAGCATGCCAATCTTTGATCTGAAACTCCCCAATGCTATATTGAAAGCCCTCCGGCTTCCTCAGAACAATCTCAGACGAGAACAGTTAAGGGTATTGAAAAAGTTATTAAAAAAAGCGAGGTTCACTTCTTTCGGACAGCAATATCGTTTTGATGAAATCCTATTGAGTAAACATCCTGGAAAAAAATTCCAGGAAATTGTCCCTACGTTTAATTATAATAAAATTTATAGCGAATGGTGGCATAAAACCATTGAAGGGCAGTCTGATATCTGCTGGCCAGGTAAAATAAAATATTATGCACTCAGCAGCGGTACCAGTGAGTCGGCTAGTAAATACATCCCCATTACCAATGATTTATTAAGGGGGAATAAAATGGTGATGATTAAACAATTGCTGAGCCTTAGCAAATACGAAAATATTCCTTACACTTCTATTGGAAAGGGCTGGCTTACATTGGGCGGTAGCACCGAATTGCAAAAAGGCCCAGGATATTTTGCGGGAGACCTGAGTGGTATTACCGCAAAGAAAGCGCCATTCTGGTTTCAACCTTTTTATAAACCAGGCAAGAAAATTGCAAAACAAAAAGACTGGAATAAGAAAATTGCAGAAATTGTTGACAAAGCTCCTCAGTGGGATATTGGATTTTTAATTGGAGTTCCTGCCTGGATTCAAATGTGTGTGGAGCAAATAATTGAAAAGTATCAACTAAAAGACATTCATGAACTCTGGCCAAACCTCGCTTTCTTTGTGCATGGAGGTGTAAGTTTTGAACCCTACAAAAAAGGGTTTGAAAAAATGCTGGGGAAACCAATCACTTATATAGAAACTTATTTAGCCAGTGAGGGCTTTATTGCTTATCAGGATCGTCAGCATGCCAAGGGTATGCGATTGGTAACCAATGAACATATATTCCATGAATTTGTACCCTTCGATGATAAGAACTTTACAGCCGACGGAGAAATGATTGATAATCCGGAAGCGCTGATGTTGCATGAAGTAGAAGAAGGAAAAGATTATGCATTGTTAATCAGTACTACTGCTGGTACCTGGCGATATCTGATTGGCGATACCGTAAGATTTGTAGATAAAGAAAAATCTGAAATTATTATAACAGGAAGGACCAAACATTTCCTGAGTCTTGTAGGAGAGCACCTAAGTGTGGACAATATGAATAAGGCCGTGCAAATGGCATCTGAGAAATTAAATATCAGCATTCCTGAATTTACTGTAGCAGGAATTCCTTCAGGAAACTTTTTTGGTCATCATTGGTTTGTTGCCTGTAACGATACAGTAGATGAGCAGTTACTATGTAATTACATTGATAGTTGTCTGAACGAATTGAATGATGACTACGCTGTTGAAAGAAAAAGCGCACTCAGAGAAATCAAATTAACTGCACTCAAAGAAGAAGACTTTTTAAATTTCATGTTGAGTAAAGGTAAAATTGGAGGACAACATAAGTTCCCAAGAGTATTAAAGGGATCTATGTTACAGGATTGGTATCAGTTTTTAGAAAAGAAGAACTAATGCGAAAAGTTTTTATTGCTGTTTTGTTCTTGTTGAACTCAATATTCATTCACTCCTCTTTTGCACAGAAGTCAAGAATTAAAATACATTACTCCTATAAGGACCTTGTTTCACCAGATACACTAAAGGTTCTGTTTAAGACCACACAGGGAAACTTTGTTATTCATTCATACAGAAATTGGGCCCCTCTGGCAGCAGATCGATTTTATACCCTGGTTAAACAGCAGTACTATACGAACAACTATATATTCAGGGTAGAAAAAGACTATGTAGTTCAATTTGGTATAGCAGGTAAGCCAGCAGAAGACCGTAAATGGGATCAACGTCGTTTATTAGATGAACCGGTCACAAAAAAACACCTAAAATCAATTGTTGCTTTTGCCAGAAGTGGAAAGCATTCAAGAACCACACAATTGTTTGTAAATATGCAGGATAATCCAAAACTAGACACAACCATGAGAGAAGGAGTGCATGGCTATCCTCCTTTTGGAAAAGTAGTATACGGAATGGACGTACTGTTTAAACTAAATGGAAAATACAGAAAACAAATACTGCCCTTACAGGATTCCGTATATAAATGGGGCAATATCTATTTTGATAAATATTTCCCAGGGCTCGATAAAATTATAAGCGCAACAATTATCCGATAAAATAGGCCCAATCAGTTATTTTTGTAATTCAACTTTAAAGCGTTTAGATGATTGCACCATTGATGAAAGGACTGGTTTTAGGGCTGATTCTAAGTATTTCAGTGGGTCCGGTAATTTTTGCCATCATCAAACAAAGTCTTGCAAACGGCCATAAAGCAGGTTATACATTTGTTGCAGGAGTTTCTGCCAGCGATATAAGTCTGGTGCTCGTTTGTAATTTATTTACCAGCTTTTTTACTACTGCACTTTCTCATAGCAATACAATTGCCATTGCAGGAAGTATTTTTTTAATCGGGGTAGGCATTTATACTTTTTTCTTCAAAAAAGTAATAGTAGACGAAGAAAACAAAGTAGAAGTTAAAAAATTCAGGAAAAGAGATCTTGTTGGAATCTTTCTCTCAGGATATTTTATGAACATGTTGAATCCGGCTGTATTTCTTTTCTGGTTTGCTTGGACTGCAGCAATCACAGGGGATGCTGCCAGTACCCCCAATCCCAATCAATACAAATGGATTGTATTTATTACCTGTCTGATTTTCGTTTTGTTGGCTGATATTGCCAAAGTTGCATTGGCTGGAAAATTAAGACAGCGTTTAACACCTAAGAACCTCCATTTTATCAATAAACTATCAGGTATTATCCTGATTGGATTTGGCGTTGCCTTAATTTGGGGCGTGCTAAATTTTGGAGACAAGCTGAAATAGGTTGTATCTTCTTTTAAAAATATTTGTTGTGATTAAAAAAATCTGGAAGAAAACAAAACGTATCCTTTTGATACTTTTTCTGAGCTCCCTGTTGTACACTATTCTTTGCAGATGGGTAATGCCACCGGTTACTATCACTCAGATTGCCAATGCATTTGGTTATGGATTAAAGCGGGACTATGTTTCGTGGAATCAAATTAATTATTCCGTAAAGCTGGCAGCCATTGCCAGCGAGGACCAGGCCTATCCGGATCATAGTGGTTTTGACTGGGATGCCATAGAAAAAAGCCTGAAGCCCAAAAAGAAGAACAAGAAAACCAAGATACCATTGGGCGGAGGAGCAAGCACCATTACCCAACAAACAGCTAAGAATGTTTTTCTTTGGCAGGGAGGATCTATCACAAAGTTTATCCGTAAAATTCCAGAGCTGTATTTCACTAAACTAATAGAATGGATCTGGGGTAAAGAAAGAATTCTGGAAGTATATCTGAATGTGATTGAAATGGGTCCAGGTATTTTTGGAATACAAGCTGCTGCTAAACATTACTTTAATAAAGACGCTTCAAAATTAACTCGGGCTGAAGCTGCTATGATTATAGCCTCTTTGCCCAATCCCAAAAAGTTTCTGGTTAAACCAATAAGCCGTAGAGTTTCCTGGCGCTATCCTCAAATTCTTAAACAGATGAATAACATTGAGGGTGATGAAGACATTAAATCACTACTTCGATAATTGCAGGAATTGATTAGTTGCTTCTATTGCAGCAGTCGTTCTTTCTGCATTTGTTCCGCTGATCAATGACCAGGGTACCGGCTGGTTGATTAATAAGTCTTTGTAAATGGAAAACAATTCTTGTCTTGGTTTTTCATCGGGATACTCTCTCAGCTCATCTTTTACCCAGGGCAAATCTATATTACACAATAAATAGCCGTCGTATTTTCTCTTAATAATGGTATCTAATATAAAAAAATCACAGGTTCCGAATACATATTCACTCCATACTTTCATTACATACATATCTGTGTCAACAAACAAAACGGAACACTTATTTTCTTCCTGTACCTTTCGAGTGTAAACATCTTCCAGTTCTAACTGTCCTTTAGCAATAGTTAGTAAATCTGCTGCACTGTAATTGGTTCCATTTTGTAACAAATATTCTCTCGCATACTCCGGGCACCACAAAGTTTGGTAATGTTCAGCGAGCGTTTTACTCAGTGTGCTTTTTCCGGTACTCTCCGGACCAATAATGACTATTTTTTTAATTTCCTGCATGACTGGCTTTTTTCCGCCAGCTAATTAAACCGGCAATTGCTAAAATGAGCAATACGCAAAACTGAACACTGGTGAACACGTATCCCTTCATAAAGTATAACGGAATAGAAGCAATATTTGTTGCTATCCACCAATACCAGCTTTCTACTTTTTTTCTGGCCATAAGCCACATACCTGTATAAGCGGTTGCACTAGCAAAAGCATCTGCCCAGGGTATAGCTTCAGGCGCAAACGAAACCTGTAGTTGTTGCAGGGAAAAATATAATATACTATAGAATACCCCGAAGAATACAATTTGACTGCCCCATTCTTTAGGCGAGCTAAATTGAATCTTCATTATTTTTTCATGCGTCTGGTTATTTTTTCTGGCCCATAATATCCACCCGTAAATACTCATAATGGTATAATATAAATTCACACTCGCCTCTCCGTATAAATGTCCTTTTACACTCAGATAGATATAAAAAGTTGTATTAATCAATCCTATTGGGTATACCCAAATATTTTCCTTTCTGCTAAACCATACACTGGCAATCCCCGCAAATACAGCAATGAATTCCAACAGACTTGTTTGTTGCATTCCGGTAATAAAGGATTCAAATATTTGTGATAATGTCATTAATCTTTGATTCTTGTAAAATAAAAAATTGACCCGTCTTTAAATTGCCATTCACTTGTCTTTTGATAATGTTTTCTGATAAAGATATCGTCTATTAGGTCATCATTTTTACCATATTGAAACCATACAAGGTATATATGACGGATTTTAAGGAATTCTCCAATTTCTGTGGGAATATCTTTATGAGGTAAAGGACTTGCTTTAATGCCCGCAAGAAAAAAAACAGCATCATTGGCATTTGAATATATGGGTGCCTGGTATTGCTGATGATGGCTTTTCATGAACTGTAAAAGGGGAGCATTTTTCCAGTGTATATCTGTATAGCCAGGAACACCTGCATAGCCAATACCTTCCCAGTTGAAAGTATGTGTTCGATAATGATACTTTGCACCAGCTGTATATACACTTAAAAAAAGTAGGAGTATTATCCACTTTTTATATCGTCTGCTTTTAGATATCCCGAAATAAAAATTATAAGCCAGTAACACAATTAATGGAATAAACAGTGGAATCAACAGTCTGCTGCTAAGCGTTTCAAAACGGGAAACAGTTGCAATAAAAAGCATGAATCCACCATAAACAAGAATGAACAAACTCAAAATGGTAACCGGACTATTGTAATACTGCTGCTGTATCAATCGGAATCCTAGAAGGATAATAACTATTAACAGTAATAGGATACAGCTTGTTACTAAAAGGACTTTATTCTCTTCATTTCCTATTGGAAACCAATAGCCAAGCACGTTTAGAAAATCAGCTAAGTTTACAGAAAATGATTTCAAAGATGTTTGTCTGACTCCTGCAATAGTTTCGCTTACCCAATGATTTCGAAGCATATTCAACAAGGGCAAACTGCAACCGGCTAATCCAAAGAGCGTGATATGTTTCAATGTAGACTTCCAGTTCAATCCTGCTTGAAATAAGATTAAAACACTTCCTGTGATAATCCAAGTGATACCCACATACCGGACTAAACAGGAAGCAGCAGCAAAAAAAGAAGCTAAGAGAAGCCAGGAAAGAGCATTGTTTTTTAAGTAGCGCAAAAAAGCAATCACAAAGAACAAACCGAGCAATAAAAAAAGTGTTTCAGACCACAACATCGAATACACTTCCAGTATACCTGGATTACTCAGAATAAATAGTAAAATCAACAACCTGAAAACGCCTGATTTTATTCCACATTCCTTTAATAATAAGCTGACCACATACAGTGCAGAGGCGAGGAGGATGCCATTCAGGTAAGGAGCTATCAACAGCAAATCTGCGCCCGAAATCATTTTCAAGAACCCCAGAAAAAAAGGGTATCCTACGGGAAAATTAACAAGTGGAAGATTATTATAATCGAAAAAACGAAACTCGCTGGCAAAGTGATTGGCCGAACTTAAATAAGCTACAGAATCAGGCGAAATGCCAATCCCTCCTTTTGAGGTATAAAAAGCAATCCATATACAACACACAGCAGACGCCAACAATGCTTCCCAGTGGCTCAATAATAAACGATGGAGTACAAGCTTCATGTAATGCAAGATAATGCACTACAGAGGTTTATTCTGCTTCGGCAACCACTTCTTTCACTTCAGGAATCATTCGTTTCATCATTCCCTCAATACCGGCTTTCAGCGTTATCATGGATGACGGACAACCAGAACAAGATCCTTGTAGCATTAAGTTAACTACACCGTCGTTATAGCTTTTGAACTGAATGGCTCCACCATCCATTTCAACTGCGGGCTTTACATAGTTTTCCAATAATTCTTTAACTCTCTTCACAATATCATCGTCATCCGCACTTACCGTGTTGCTGGCTTCCTGTTTTACTTTGGCAACTTCTTCTTCGTTTACAACTACTCCGCCATTTTCAAGGTATTGTTTTAAAAATTCCTTGATGGTAGGGATTACATCCTGCCAATCTTCCGTGTCAGCCGTTTTGGTGAGTGTAATAAAATTACTTGCTATGAAAACGCTTTTGATAAAAGGAAAACTAAACAATTCCTTGGCTAACGGTGAAGGAGCCGAAAGCGTTTCATCTGCAAAATCAATGCTTTTTCCTGGATACAAAAGCTTGTTGGCTACAAACTTCATAGTCTCAGGATTAGGAGTCATTTCTGTATAAATGCTGATGACAGGGTTGCCAGTCGTTATCATGGTATGCGTTTTTTAAATATGAATCAGATACAAATTTAAAACAAATCGACGGGAGCGAATGTTCAAAGCGTCGAGTTTAACGGTTTGATGCGCTTATTTTTCGGATATCGTAAGTTAAGCCAATAATCAGCCAAATTTTACGTTATCAATATTGCATTTCGCCTTTTTGAAGTCTAGCTAATGAAATAACCCATGCGAAACCTTGTCTTTTTATGTATCTGGATGATGTTTTCCAGCCAGTTGAAGGCTCAGATAGACCCTTTTGTGCTTGGAATGACCCTGGGTGGCGGTGAAATAAACGACAATCAGTTGCCTGGACATCTTAATGAACATTATCAATATCCCACAGAGGAAGAAGTAGACTACTATTATCAGAGGGGGTTTAGACTTATTACGATCCCTTTTCGCTGGGAGCGTGTACAAAAAAACCTGGGCGGAGACTTGGATTATGGAGAAATTGGAGAGATCCGCAAAGTTGTAACCTGGGCTTCCAATCGGAATATGCAGGTAATTCTTTCCATGTACAACAGTGGCAGATACCGCAAATATGGAGTAGATTATATAGTAGGTTCTTATTCGGTAAGCAGACAGGATTTTGCGGATTGCTGGAATAAAATTGCCAACGCTTTTGCCGGATACCCCAATATATATGGATATAATCTGATGTCTGAACCACATGATATGCAGGCGTTTGATTGGCAAACTACCGCCCAGTGGGCCATTAGTTCCATCCGTCAGGCGGATCGCAGAAGCCGCATTATTATTTCAGGCAATAACTATGCAGCTGCCGAAAGCTGGCCGGATTATTCTGACGCCTTAAAATACCTGAATGATCCTCAGGACAAACTAGTGTATAATGCACACTGTTATTTTGACAACGACTTTACCGGGAAGTATTTATTTTCCTATGATCAGAATCAGGCATGGGATTCAACAGGTATACAGCGGGCAATGCCTTTTGTACAATGGTTAAAACAGAATAATAAGCGAGGGATGATTGGCCAATTTGGTGTACCCGATACAGATGCCCGCTGGTTGAATATTATGGATAAATTCCTTCAATATTTAAAGTCAGAAAATGTTACTGCTCAGTATAGTTCTTCTGGAAAAAAACTTTCAGGTAATCCGGTTAGTACTTATCCACTGGCAAGTGTAGAACGCCCCCAGATCAAAACCCTGCAATCTTTTCTGGATGCTTCCGGATTTTCGAATAAGCCCTGGTCAGAAAAAACAGAAACAGTTGCCAATAACGATGCAGCAAAAAAGGCCGAAGTTGAAGCTCCGGCAGAGCCGCCTTCCTCTTTTTTATTTTTACCTGGTACTGTTTTATTGCCGCAACCCAATGGAGGTTTGTACAAACCGGTTTTAAAATCAAATATCCGGGAGAAAGCTGTTAGAACTGCTAAATATCGGACACCCTAGTAGCCAGATTGTACATAGAAATATCAAAATTCTAAATGACATCTAATTTATGGGTTCACGATTCTGAGCTTTGCGTAATTCAACATAATTTTCTTTTCACCGTTCACGCCAAAATCAATCGTGGCAACAGGATTGTGTGCAGACCCTTCCATAGATTTAACAATACCGAACCCAAATTTCTGGTGTTCTACTTTTTGCCCGGCTTCTAAATTAGAAGTATCGCTGGGTGTAAAATCTGCTGAAGGAATATGTGCTACTACTTTAGGTGCTAAAGGCTGAATGGGCATGTATTCAGGTTTATTAGCAGCTGGTTTTTTGGCTGGAGGAGGTCCATATTTCTGTGCAGCCTGTTGCGCAGATGAGCCAAAACCTCTGTTCATTCTTTCAAAGGCAGATCCCCATTGTGAGGAACCGTGATTTCTGGCGCCTCCGCCCGCATAGGATTTATCTATTGACTCTTCTGGCATTTCTTCTATAAAACGACTGGGTTCATTTTGTACCAATTGACCAAAACGATAACGAGAATTGGCGTAGGTTAACCAAAGTCTTTCTTTTGCCCTGGTTACAGCCACATAAAACAATCTTCTTTCCTCTTCCAGTTCTTCCCTTGTATTAATACTCATAGCACTTGGAAATAAAGTCTCTTCTACTCCACCCACAAATACACATCCGAACTCAAGACCTTTTGCTGCATGAATGGTCATTAGTTTAACCACATCATTATTTTCCTTATCGTCATCTGCATCGGTCAATAAAGTAATCTGCTGCAGATAAGATCCTAGTGTCTTATCACCCAGTTCCCCATCTTCATTACTAGGACTTTCTGTCCATTCTTTGATAGAGTTAAATAGCTCCTGTACGTTTTCGTATCGGGCAAGACCTTCGGTAGTTTTGTCATTAAAGAGCTCTTTAACCAGGTTAGTATGTTTGCCCACCTGAGTTGCTACATCAAATGCATTATTATTGTTCAGCATACTCTGGAAGTAGCGAATCATGGTAGCAAAATTCTGTAACGCTTCCAGTGTACCAGCTTTGAATCCAAATTCACCTGCCCTTACTACTACATTAAATACAGGAATATTTTGTTCATTGGCAATGATGACTAACTTTTCAATTGTCGTTTTTCCAATCCCTCTAACAGGATAGTTGATGATGCGTTTTAAGGCCTCTTCATCATTGATATTGACAATCACTCTTAAATAAGCAAGTATATCTTTGATTTCCTTTCGCTGATAGAAACTAACTCCACCGTATATCCGGTAAGGGATTCCCATTTTTCTAAGACTTTCCTCAAAGGAACGGCTCTGGGCATTGGTTCTGTAGAGAATGGCAAAGTCTTTATTGTAATAATGATTACGAAGTTTTTGTTCCTGTATAGTGTCAGCAACAAATTTTCCTTCCTCATTATCAGTTAACGTTCTTACTAATTTTATTTTTTCCCCTTCCTGGTTCTCGGTCCAGAGGTTTTTAGGAATCTGTCCTTTGTTATTTTTAATAACTTGATTGGCAACTTTTAAAATTTGCTGGCTACTTCTGTAATTCTGTTCCAGTTTAACCACTTTAACATCGTCATAGTCTTTCTGGAATTGTAAAATATTTTCGATGGTTGCGCCCCGGAAACTATAAATACTCTGTGCGTCATCTCCAACTACGCAGATATTTTCATGTGCAGCAGCCAATAATTTACTAATCTGGTACTGAACCGGATTGGTATCCTGGTACTCATCAATCAGCAGATATTTGAATTTGTGCTGATACTTGTGTAAAGCTTCAGGAAAATTATTCAGTAACTCATACATTTTTAACAACAGGTCGTCAAAATCCATCGCACCATTCTTAAAACAACGTTTTGCATAGGCGCCATATACCTGTGCAATAGCAGGACGATTCGCCCTTGCATCTTCCTGTTGAATGGCATAGTCTGTTGCATATTCTGCAGGACCAACTAATGCGTTTTTTGCTGATGAAATTCTATTTCCTACTATATTGGGTTTATAGTGTTTATCATCTAGGTGTAATTCGTTGATTACCGTTTTTAATACCGATCGGCTATCATCTGTGTCGTAAATAGTAAAATTGCTTGGGTAGCCTAATTTATGCGCTTCGGCTCTTAATATGCGTGCAAACACACTATGAAAGGTTCCCACATATAAGTTTCTTGCTTCTGAGTTACCAAGAATTTTTTCAATTCTCTCTTTCATTTCAGCAGCAGCCTTATTGGTAAAGGTAAGCGCCAGTATATTGAAAGCATCTACTCCATTGGCCATTAGGTGCGCAATGCGAGTGGTGAGCACTTTTGTTTTCCCGCTTCCTGCTCCCGCTACAATCATCAACGGTCCCTTAATATGAGTAACAGCTTCTCTTTGCGAGTCGTTCAATCCATTCAAATAATCCTGCATAGAAATCAATTCAACTGCAAGATACTCTCTTAACCTGTTTTATTGAGGGTGAATTCCTGTATAATGAAGAATAAGTTTAAATAATTCTGAAGGTATAAATGGTTTTACTACTATATCATTGATACCCATATTTTTAATCCGCTCTTCTATATCACGGGGCAAACTGGCTGTAAGTGCAATAATGGGAGTTTTAGCGCCTCTTTCCCTTAATATTCTTGTAGCCTGATAACCATCCATTACCGGCATATGCATGTCCATCAAGACAATTGTATGTTTCTCCTCATCAAAAAGATCAATTGCTTCCTGTCCGTTTTGAGCAATATCAATTGCCGCTCCCCATTTGCTTAAAAATGTTTTGGCAACCAAAACGTTCACTTCATTGTCTTCTACCAGCAACACATAGATCCCCTTCAGGGGCCTACTTTCTTCAGCCGGAAATTCCTGTATTACTTCTTCCTTAGCTAAGATCTGCGAATGTAAAATCGGATAACTGATTTCAAAATAAAAAGTAGATCCTTTGTCAGGTTCGCTTTTTAGTTTTAATTCTGCACCCTGTAAAGCCAATAGTTTTTTACTGATGGCCAGTCCAAGTCCGGTACCTCCAAAGTTTCTGGATGTACTATTATCCGCCTGTGTGAATTGTTCAAAAATCAATTGTTGTTTTTCTTGTGCAATACCAATTCCGGTATCCTCAATTTCAATTAGCAATCTCAATCTTAATTCATCTCTGCTGAGGACACCAATTCTTAAGGCAACATGTCCTCTTTTTGTAAACTTAATGGCATTATGTATAAGGTTTCCAATGATTTGACTTGTTCGGGTAGGATCTCCCAAAACTTTAATGTTCACATTGTTATCTAAGATTAATTTTAATTCAATTCCTTTCTCTTTTGCCAATGTACCAAATCCTGCAACCAGATTTTCAGCAATGGTTTTCAGATTCATTTCAATTGACTCAAAACCTATTTTTCCAGCTTCAATTTTATTGAAATCCAGAATATCATTAACAATCGATAATAAATTTTTGGCTGAAAAAAGCAGCACATTCAACTGTTCTTTTTGCTCTTCAGATGGTTTTTCCATGAGCATAATATTGGTCATACCCAGAATAGAATTCAAGGGAGTTCTGATTTCATGCGACATAGTACTCAAGAAATCATTCTTCGCTTTTAATCCCATTTCTGCCTGTTTTTTTGCTTCTTTTAGTGTAAAGGCAAACCGATGAGAAAGGATTAAAGACTGACAGAAGAAAAAACTGATATAGCCAAAGAACAAAACAAATCTTGGAGGCTGAATAACATTGAAATATTTTAAGTTAATCAGTATAAAAATGATTAATAAAATTCCTGTACTTAGCAGTGCGTATTTAGCACCTAACTTTTTATTAAAGTAGGCTTTGAAATAAATGTAAAAAGCATGCGCAATAACCATGAACATCACAATCAGAAAAGGATTCAATAACTGGGTAAAAACGCTCGGAGGAAAAAGTATTACAAGCAAACAAAGTATCCCAGCCATTATGGCTTCAATTCTGATTAACCATTTATTGGTTTCTTCTGGAAACAAATACTTGGTGTAAAACATAAAGAAGATCACGCTGACAAATAAACTTAGGTATTCCAGATGAACCCCAATAATCCATGGATAACTGAGAAACAAACTGTGGAGTACATAATTATCTGAGCCAACAATCCGATAACTATAAGCAATGCAGAATAAAGAGAAATACAAAATGACCCTGTCGTGTTTCCCAAAGTAAAAAAGACCAATGAAAAAGAGTCCGCCCATTAGGATGGCTCCTGCCAACAATAGATCAAAACCATCCTCTGCAGCTTTCTCTGCTGTTAACTGAGTGGTATTTCCAATAACTATGGGTTTATAGGGTCCTCCTTTTGAATGTCTAAAATTGGCAACTTGTAAAACAAGAGAAATAGTATCTGAAACAGGTAGCGTTACTACCTGTTCTATCCATTTCTCAATGGTAGTCTCTTTGGTCTTCCCCGGTTTACCTGCTACCGCAAATAGATTTCCGTTTATAAATAATTCAAATGAACAATAGGTATCCGGTAGTACTATGGAGAGGTCTTTTTGTTTGTTGGGGTCCAGTAAAACTTTTAAAGTATAGGTTGCAAAACCCTTTGCTGATAATTTTTGTCCATTCAGCACTTTTGTATCCCATCGTTCAGGAAAATAGGTAAAGTATTCAGGAGCGTTTTTAATTTCATTCGGCTGGAGTAGTTCATTCCAGTAAAAACCCCAGTTGCCATTTAAGGCAACAGGTTTTTTCTTTATATCAACTTTTCTTAAATCAAGTACCCCATTTTGTATTGATTGCTCTTGTGCAATGGAAAACCCAACTGAAAAAAGGAACAGTATAAAGATCAGGAATCTGAATATTGGTTTTCCAGGGATATGGAACATGGATTTTTAATTGACAATTCAATTTATGATTAAAAGTTTATATAAAAAAAGCGCCAGAGATTGCTTTCCCCGGCGCTTCATTATCAATTAGTTAAAAATTATTTCTTACGTTCCAGCAATTTAAAGAACTGATCCAATTGAGGTAAAATTACAATACGAGTTCTTCTGTTGGTGGCTCTTCCTTCTGCAGTAGTATTGTCTGTTAAAGGAACATACTGGCTTCTTCCGGCTGCTGTCATGCGCTTGGGATTCATTCCATATGATTCCTGCAGGATTCTTACTACTGTTGTTGCTCTTTTAACACTCAGGTCCCAGTTGTCAATCATTCCTCCGCCTTTAATTAAAGGAATGGAATCCGTATGACCCTCTACCATGAATTCAATTTCAGGCTGAGCATTAAGCACTTTGGCAACCTTTCCTAGAACATCTTTAGCACGGTCAGTTACATCATAGCTACCACTTTTGAATAAAAGCTTATCAGAGATATCTACATAAACCACGCCCTTGTCTACTTTGATATTGATATCCTTGTCGTCCATATTACCCAATACACCTTTTAGGTTCATCACCAATGCCATGTTTAAAGAGTCTTTTCTGGCAATGGATCCCTGTAAGTCCTGAATGTATAAGTCTTTGGCACCAATATTTTCCAGTGATCTTCTAATACTTTCCGCCTGAGCTCCTGTTACAACTGACAAATCCTTCAGTTGATTCAAAACCATACTATTGGTTTGTTTTACGTAATCCAGTTGTGTATTGGTAGTACCCAATTGCGCTTCAACAGATTGTTTCTGTGTTTGTAGATTACTGATCTGATTTTTGGCTTTGTTAAATTCCTCTTCCAGGTTTCTGTATTTTCCCTGTAATTCTGCATATGCCCCATTCAATTCGCCATACCGGGCTTCTGCTTGTCTCAATTGTTTCGGGCTAACACAGGCGAATAAACTCATAGAAGCCAAAACGGCTAAAGTGTAGAATTTCATTTTCATTGGTCTTACATATTATTGGTCAATTGTTGGTACAAACGCAAACCCATACCAATTATTGTGCCGTTACTAAATAAGTTAAACGGGTGCAAGTTACACAAAAACCACTTTGACAGATTCGTTATACCAATTGTTGTAGAAGTCTTTAAATGTTTCATCCAACACCTTGCGCTTAATTTTTAAAGTTGGAGTTAGAATTCCATTCTGTATAGTCCATTCTTCGGCCATTATGATCAATTTAGCCAGTTGTTCGTGGTGTTCTAGTTCTCTATTTATACGTTCCAAAAGCTGATGTAAATGATCCTGTAAATGTGTTTGCGCCAGATTCTTTGCTTGCTCCGAAAGCGTGCACAAAAGCAGTGGTGCAGGCATTCCCCAGCCCACTACACAAGCCTGAGCAATCATGGCATCAGTTAGTACTTTGGATTCTATAGGTGCTGGTGCCACATATTTACCCTTACTCGTTTTAAACTGGTCTTTGATTCTTCCAGTAATAGAAAGGTATCCCTCTTCATCAATACTTCCTTCGTCTCCTGTTTTTAAAAATCCTTCTTCAAACATTTCTTCAGATAAAGCTTGTTCTTTGTAATATCCAAGCATATTGGCTTCACTTTTTACCAATACTTCTTTTTGTTTGCTTAGTTTAACTTCAACACCAGGATAGGATTGTCCTACAGTTCCGAATTTACAGGCACCCTTTCTGTTAGAATGAGATAAGGCTGAATTCTCTGTCATTCCATAGGCTTCCTGAATTTCCATCCCCAAAGCTTTATACCAATTGAGTACGGCAGGGTTAATAGGAGATGCACCAGTAAACAAATGTTTGGTTCTACCAAGGCCCAATTTTTTCCGAATTAGTTTCTTAATTAATACAGAAACCAACGGCACATTAAGTAATCTGCTCAGTTTTTGCTGAGGCATTTTTCGCAAAATCTCTTCCTGTATTTTTTCCCATATTCTGGGTACGGCCAAAAACATTGTTGGCTGGCTATATTGCAGATTTCTGGAAAAACTATCCATGGACTCTACAAAATGTATGCAGCTCCCTGTAAAAATAGCCCCACATTCCACCAACATTCTTTCCGCAACATGGCAAAGTGGCAAATAGGAAAAAAAGACTTCATTTGCCAATGGTGGCGTACTTTCTAAAAAAGAATAAACGGCAAAAGACATGGTGTGGTTGCTATGCATCACTCCTTTAGGAGTGCCTGTAGTGCCAGAAGTATAAATGATGCAGGAAAGTTCTTTCGGATCTTTCTTTACAGGCTCCTCCAGTGGCTTGACCTCAGCTACCAAGTCGTTCCAGTTTAAACAACCGATATTAAAATAAAAAGGAAAACTGATTTGAGTAAGCGAATCCGGAATTCCCATTCTGATTAATTCAGGATTGTCCAGTTTTCCTACAAAAATGGCTTTGGCTTCACTATGAACAAGAATTTCATTGACCGCACTGCTGGTGATGTTTGGATATAAAGGAACCGAAACCATACCTGCCATATTAATCGCCAGGTCGGCCATAATCCAGTGTGCACAATTCTTGCTGAGAATAGCAACTTTATCACCTGGAATCAATCCTGATTGCAATAACCAGGCTGCCATTGATCTAATCTCTCTTCCTGCATTTGCCCACGAAAAATTCTGATAAACACTTTTCACAGGTTCAGATAAAAAGAGTTTACTGGGCTGAGCTTTTTCGTAATGGCAGAAACGATCTATAATGGTAGGAAAAGTTTGACTCATATGGTTTAGGGGGATTAATGATCTAAATGTTTCAGGCCGTATTCGGGTATCTTACCTTCTTTGTCGGCAAAAAAATGAATGATTTTTTTAAAGTCTTCTTCCATATTTCCTGTTGGTAGAATGGGTTCGCTGAAACTGATTTCCTTTCTACCAAAATCTAACCCTGCAAGCACTATTGGAACGCCTGCTTTTAGTGCTATATGATAAAAGCCAGTCCTTAGTTTGTCTACTTTTTTTCTGGTACCTTCAGGAGATAGAGCCAGAACAAATTGATCGCGGATCTTGAATTGTTCTGCAACCTGATCTACCACATTGTTGTTGCTGAATCGGTCTACAGGATACCCCCCCATTTTTCTGAAAAAAAAGCCAAATCTTCCTTTGAATAATTCTGCTTTACCTAGAAAATTTAGATGGTATAATTTAAGTTTACTTCTGACCGCCAATCCAATAACAAAATCCCAGGCACTGGTATGGGGTCCTACGGCTATCACACATTTTTTCAAGTGATAGGGAAATTCATTACGAATTTTCCATCCCTGCATTTGCAGAAATAAGTTCCAGCATATACGCATAGCAATCGATTGGGAAAATCAAGATAGAAAAAAAATAGAATTGTTCCTAAAATTTTAAGTATCGTGCACTTGCATAAACAGAGTGAGTCATACTATCCCAGCTAGCGAACCACTGCATTATGATGGTAGAGCCATCTTTCCTTAACATCCTGTTTTCAAAGTCTTTTAATTCTACTCCGCGCTTAATTTGTGAAAAGGCTTCAAATGTTTTTCTCCGATCATCTTCCAGTACAAAATCAATGATATCTTTTCCAACCAGTTCCCAGTCTTCGTACCCCCACAATTCTTCAACTTGCTTGTTAATTCTTACAAATTCTCCCTTAATATTTAATACACACAAAATATCTAAGGAAGCATCCAGAATCTTTCTCAGGTCCCGTAAAGATTTTTCCAGTTCAAGTTCTTCAGCAACTTGTTCTGTAATATCATTAATCAGTGCATAAATACCCGTAACAATTCTGTTAACAGTTATAGGCATATAAGTAATAATCCAGGTCTTTTCCCTGTTCCTAAGTGTTTGAACTCTGCACCTGAATTTTTGCGCCTGTCCCGCTTTAACTAAACTAAATTTTCTGAAAATGTCATCCATTTCTTCCGGAATCATGAAAGGAAAAATACTTTCTCCCTTAAGCTGTGCTTCAGGACATTCCAATAAGATGCTTAACTGTCTGTTCATTGCAAGAATATTTCCGTCCAAATCAAGTGAACATACAGCATTTGGATTCTGCTCAAATAGAGATTTGTATTCCTGTTCACTTTTCACAATGGCAATCTCCGCTTCCTTACGAACCGTTAAATCTACTACCTGTGCCAGAATAAATGCAAAACTTTCATCTTGATTTGAGATAGTAGAAGCTGTTACAAACCCCCAAAGAATCTTACCGTCTTTATGAATGAATTTTTTATCGTATTCCTTTCTTTTTGTTACACCAGTTGTTAATTCCTGCAAATGCACTTTGTCAAGCGCTCCATATGCATCATCTGTTACATCAAAAATGCGCATACTGCTTAACTCCTGTTTTGAATATCCGATAAAATTGATGTATGCATTGTTAACGTCTATGTATTCCCCTTTGTTATTTATGATGGCCATACCCACACCTGCATTATCAAATGCGGTTTTAAAAAGCGCTTCAGCCTTATTCAGGTTTTGCTTGTTAATCACTTCTTCAGTAATGTCCTGAATAGTTCCGTAAGCCCTTACCATTTTACCTTCAAAGGAAACAGTATACCCCTTAGTGCGTACTATTTTCTTTACGCCTTTTGCGGTTGTTAAGTTCAATTGTAAATCGAAGGGTTGCCCGCTCTGAATGCTTTGTTTAAAAGCATTTTCCAGTAATTCCGGCTGATCAAACAAATGAAAAGTGGATGTAATATCAGGTTGTTGATTGGGTCTAAGATCCACAATATGTAAGGCCCCGGGAGTCCAGATCATTTCGTTGGTAATATAGTCTGCCTCCCACCCGCCACTCTTGGTTAGCTGACTGGTTTCATCCAGCAACTTTTCTGTTTTCTTTATATAGGAAAGATCAATAATTCTTTTAGCTAAAAATTCTTCATTAGTATTAGGGTTTCTATGAATTACAGAAATCAATGCTATGGGAAAACGTGTTCCATTTTTTTTAATTCCCACTGCACTCTCTCCCATTTCCGGATTGCTTTGGTGGTTATGTAAGCCAGCGATTAATTCAGAATCAGAATGATTAATTAGTGTTTTTATATTACACTTTCCAAATTCAGCTTCTTCGTATCCAAACATTTTTGCAGCTCCGCCATTGAATTGTAGCAAATTTCCTTCAGTGCTACATAGAATAAATGCATTTGAGGAAAGAGCAATAATGTTGTCGAAAACCCCATTGTAAGAGGTGTTTGTGTTGTAGTTACTCATAACAAAGCTTTACTTGAGGGGGAACCATATAAATTTCGGCTTTTATCTTTGTACAATCACGCGGTTAAAGATGATTTTTATCAGGAAAATTTGGCCGTGATAGTTCTGCCTAAATACTGTTTATTTGCAAAAACATTTCTTGCATGGGAGCCGATACTCGCAAAATCATCATTATTGCCGCACCATCTGGATCCGGCAAAACCTCCATAACGCGCTACCTGTTGCAGCAATACCCATTACTTTCCTTGTCAATATCGGCCGCCACCAGAAAGCCCAGAGGTGAAGAAAAAGATGGAGTACACTATCATTTTATTTCAGAAGATGAGTTTAAGCAAAAGATTGAAGAGAACGCATTTGTGGAATGGGAAATGGTATATGAAGGCAGTTATTACGGTACTTTAAAAGCAGAATTAGAAAGAATCTGGAATCTTGGTAAAGTTCCCATTCTGGACATTGATGTTAAAGGTGCCATTCATCTGCAAGATCAGTTTCCTCATCGTTGTCTTTCCATCTTTATAGAACCCCCTTCTGTTGAAGAATTAAAGAAAAGATTAGAAAGCAGGGGTACAGAAACGCCCGAGAGTTTGGCAAACCGGGTGAATAAAGCTAGTTATGAACTCTCTTTCAAAAACCATTTTCATAAGAATATCCTGAATGATAATTTGGAGAAAGCTTGTAGAGAAACCGAAGTTGTAATTAAAGAATTCCTCGGTTGGTAAATTGCTTTGGCTTAAATTGAGTCTCTAAGCGTTTAACTATGTCATCATTTGCCAACAGAACCGTATTCATTACCGGTGCCAGCAGAGGAATCGGAAAAGCCATTGCCTTAAGACTTGCCAAAGAAGGAGCTAATATTGTAATTGCAGCCAAAAGTGTAGAGGAGGATCCCCGATTAGGAGGTACCATTTATTCTGCTGCTGAAGAAGTGGAAGCGGCTGGTGGTAAAGCATTGGCAGTACAGGTAGATATCAGAGATGAAGCACAAATTGCTGCAGCTGTACAACAGGCAGTAGATAAGTTTGGGGGGATTGATGTTGTCATTAACAATGCATCCGCTATTTCTTTAACCAACACCGAAAAAACAGAGGCCAAGCGATTTGACTTAATGCAAAGCATTAATGTAAGAGGTACCTTTTTAGTTGTAAAACATTGTTTGCCCTGGTTAAAAAAGGGGAACAATCCGCATATTATTACCTTATCACCGCCAATCAGTTTAAAACCTAAGTGGATGGGAGGACATATTGCTTATACGCTTACTAAGTACAATATGAGTATGCTGGCATTGGGTTGGGCAGCTGAATTCAAGAATGATGGAATTGCCTCTAATGCACTTTGGCCTAAAACCACTATTGATACAGCAGCGGTAAGAAACCTGCTGGGTGGAGAGGCATTGGCTAAAATGAGCCGTACACCGGAAATTATTGCAGACAGTGTATATTATATACTTTCTAAAACAGGATTGGCATATACGGGAAATACCTTCATTGACGAAGAAGTTCTTGCCAAAGAAGGTATTTCCAATTTAGATCAGTATGCTGTTGTACCTGGAGGTCAGTTGTATCCCGACTTGTTTGTTGATTAGACTCCTAAGTTCCTAGTCTTCGAACTTTTCAGGCCTCATTTGAGGGAATAGTAATACATCCTGAATGGAAGCCTGGTTGGTCATCATCATACATAAACGATCTATACCAATTCCGATTCCTGAAGTAGGCGGCATGCCGTATTCAAGAGCACGTAAAAAGTCGTAGTCGATAAACATAGCTTCATCGTCTCCTCTTTCCATCAGCTTTACCTGTTCTTCAAAACGCTCACGCTGGTCAATAGGATCATTTAACTCTGTGTAAGCATTCGCTAGCTCTTTTCCGTTAACCATCAGCTCAAAACGTTCAACCAGTCCTGGTTTACTTCTGTGCTTTTTGGTTAATGGACTCATTTCTACAGGATAGTCAATAATGAATGTTGGTTGAACATAGGTATGTTCACTGGTTGCACCGAAAATTTCATCAATCAGTTTTCCTTTACCTATAGTTGGAGGCACATCAATTTTCAATTGCTTGCAAACTTCTCTCAAACCTGCTTCATCCATTCCGCTCACATCAATACCTGTGTTTTCCTTAATGGCATCGTGTATGCTTATTCTTTTGAATGGTGCTTTAAAGCTTACAATTTTATCTCCCAATTGAACATCTGTAGTTCCGTGAATGGTCAGTGCAATTTTTTCGAATAATTGTTCTGTTACCTCCATCATCCAGATATAGTCTTTATAAGCAGTGTACCATTCTAATACCGTGAACTCCGGATTGTGGGTTCTGTCCATGCCTTCATTTCTGAAATTGCGGCTGAATTCATAAACCCAATCAAAGCCACCAACTATTAAACGCTTCAAATACAATTCATTGGCAATTCTTAAGTAAAAAGGAACGTCCAGTGCATTGTGATGGGTAATAAAAGGACGGGCAGCAGCACCTCCCGGAATAGCTTGCAGAACAGGGGTATCTACTTCTACAGCACCTTGTGAATTCAAAAATTCACGAATGGTGTTGATAATTTTGGTTCTTTTAACAAAAGTGTCCTTTACATCGGGGTTGATAATAAGGTCTGCATAACGCTGACGATACCTGAATTCCGGATCTGTTACAGCATCAAAAACATTACCCTCTTCATCTCTTTTTACCACGGGGAGTGGCTTTAAAGATTTGGTAAGTAGGGTAAGCGTTTGAGCATGTATAGAAGTTTCACCGGTTTTGGTAATAAAAGCGTATCCTGTACATCCGATAATATCTCCTAAATCCAATCCGTGTTTTACAACCGTATCCCAGAACGATTTGTCTTCTTCCGGACAAATTTCATCTCGTTTAACATACAGTTGAATAATGCCTTTGCTGTCCTGAATCTTGATAAAGAAAACTTTTCCTTTATCATTCATGCTCATAATTCTTCCTGCTACACAAAGATTGGTAAACTGATCTTTGTTCTCTTCAGTGTAATTATTTTTGATATCAACAGAAAAACTGTTGACTGGATACAATGGAGCGGGAAACGGATCAATCCCTGCGGCTTGCAATTTTGCAAGCTTCTCTCTTCTGATTAATTCTTGTTCTGAAAAATGTACTTCGCTCATAAATTGTGTGTTCAAATTGATACAAAACAAAAGTCTCGCAGAAGCGAGACCTTGTATATGGATGGGTTAGTAAGTACAGGGAAACGCATTTCCCTACACAATATTAAAAAGACTTTTAACTTATACAAAAATTTTTTTGAACAATTTTATTAACATTTTAAGCTTAAATGTGAATTGAGCAAAAAATGTACTGCTTAATAATTTCATTTTTTGGAAGACAATTTTCTTTTTACAATCAAATAATATTTTTTACGATCTTCTGAAACATTGATGAATAAAGGGTTTCATTAAATCTAATATTTTATGTTTACTTATTAGTTACAATTTGTTTTTCCTTTTTGAACCAGCATTTTGATAGATTTTTCAGTGAACCAATTTCAAAAAAAAATTTTCGGGAAAGCTTGTCTCACTACCTTTATCTCCTTAAAAAATCACTCAAATGAAGTTTCCATCTCCTGTTTCCGTTTCCTGGATGTCTGGTTTTCTGGATGCAAAAATTGCCGGAAATGTCTATGCAGAAATTTTAGGCATCAATGAAATTCATCGTGTAGAAAAAGGAGATATGGTCTTTGTTGATCATCCAAAATATTATGATACCTGTTTAAGCAGCGCTGCAGATTTTATAATCATCAATACAGAAGATGTAAAAATTCCAGAAGGCAAAACCATTTTTGTTGTTACTGATCCATTTGAATCGTACTTAAAAATTGTACAGCATTTCAGTCCTTTTTTACCGTCAACAAAATCAATTGATGATTCCTTAGTAGTTGGTGAGAATTCGATAATCATGCCCAATGTATTTATTGGGAAGCATGTAGTTATCGGAAACAACTGTATCATTCATCCGAATGTTACCATACATGATAATACAATTATTGGAAATGATGTAATCATACAATCGGGTACAGTAATTGGGGGAGATGCTTTTTATTACAATACCAAGAAGAATCGTCCTGTCTGGTATAAAAAAATGTTGAGCTGTGGCAATGTTGTTTTAGAAGACTTTGTAGAAATAGGAACCGGCTGTATGATTGACAGGGGAGTTACTGCAGAAACCAGAATTGGTCAAGGAACCAAACTGGACAATATGGTACATATTGGCCATGATGTAACTGTTGGGAAAAATTGTTTGTTTGCTGCCCAGGTGGGCATCGCCGGCGGAACCGTTATAGAAGACGGAGTAACTTTATGGGGTCAGGTTGGCGTTAGTAAAACACTCACGATAGGTGCTAATGCAGTTGTCTTGGCACAAAGCGGTGTTCCTTCTTCTCTGGTGGGTGGCAAAACGTATTTTGGTTATCCTGCGGAAGACGCTTCCATCAAGCGTCGCGAATTGGTATGGATCAAACGAATTCCTGAACTATGGAAAAAAGTGATGGAATCATAATTGATACTTTGCCTTTAATTCGGCACAAATCCTGTCTATGCTTGTTTTGAGCGGGGTATACGAAAAATCCGGAAATGACTGCAACAGTTTCGTATTGTTAAAAACCACTTTTGCTTGAGCTGTTTTGGCAGTTTCTTTGGTGAGCAATGGGTCTTTTCCCGTAAAATATGCTTTAATCGCTTCCCATCTCCATACGATTCCAGCCAAGAGGGGGGTTACTTTTTTGTGTGGCGGTTTCTTGTTAAAGCCAGTTGCAATCAACCCAAAAATATCTTTGTAGCCAGTGTTGTGACCGCTTACAATAAATCGTTCGCCATTTACATCGCTATTCATCAGTAAATACATGGCTTTTACAACATCAAATACATCTACAAAACCGCTGGTGCCTTCGGTGTACCAGGGAAATTCTTCGTAAGACGATTTGAAAATTCCGGATGATCCTCCATTCCAGTCTCCGCTCCCTAATATAATAACAGGGTTAACCACAACAACAGACAGCCCCTCACTCATACCTCTCCACACTTCCATTTCGGAGAGATATTTGGTTTTCCCATATTCACTGTTACTCGTTTCAGGAGTCCAGTTCATTGTTTCATCAATTGGTTTATCTTCTCTGATTCTACCCAATGCTGCTACAGAACTGACAAATAATAATCTTTTTACACCACTGTTAATACAGGCATTAACCACATTAGCAGTTCCTTCCACATTTGTATGAAACATGGACGCTTTCTTAGCCGGATTAAATGAAACAACAGCAGCACAATGATAAACCTGTTCTACATTTTGTAAGGACTCTTCCAGTGATACAATATCAAGTATATCTCCCTTTACCCATTCTACCCCTTCTGTATCAGCTATTTTTGGGGGATTGTTTCTGTATAAAGCCTTAACAGCATTACCTTCCCGGATCAACTTTTGTAATAAGTGTGATCCAACCAGACCGCTTGCACCTGTTACTAGTATCATTGCTCACATTTATTACAGGTTCCGCTAATTACTAGATCTGTTTGTTCAGCTTTAAAACCTTTTGGCAATTTTACTTTAGGTACACTTACTTCATCAATACAATAAGTTGTACCGCAATCATCACAGATAAAATGAACATGATCATCGTGGTGATGACCTGCTCCGCATTCGTCCTTGCATAAGGCATAGCGAACCGAATTATCTGCGGTTGGTATAGTATGAATGATTCCTTTTTCTACAAATGTTTGTAAGGTTCTGTAAATAGTAACCCTATCAAACTCATCACTACTTTTTTGTTCAATATCCCCATGAGCCATTGCATTGCCGGATTCCCAGAAAAGTCCAAGTATTTTTTTTCTGGCTTCTGTAATGCTTAGGTGATTCCTTTTTAATATGTCACTTATTTTATCCTGCATGTTTTCCCTAAGGATTATTGTTAAAGATACCGTTTACAAAATTACTGTTGGATGAACGTTCCAGTAATAATTCTTTGATATCTGTCTTCAGTTTTTCTATCTCATCTTTCTTGAGGCCGTCGTAAATCTGAGAACGCACTTTTCCATCTTTATCTACAAGGGCAAAGAATTGTGTATGAATAAACTGGTCTTCAATTTTCTGAACACTGTTTTTGGGGTCATCCAATAAATAAGCAGCTCTGGCCATTTGGTATAAACTATCTTTTCTGCCTGTTACCATCACCCATTTTCTGCTGTTAATCTGCATGGAATCTGAGTATCTCTTTAATTTCGGAACAGAGTCGGTTTCTGGATCGCAAGTATGAGATAAAATCATAAAATTGGGATCTGACTTAAAAGTGTCATAAATCTCTTTCATGTTCTTATTCATCTTTGGACAGATTCCCTTACAGCTGGTAAAAAAGTATTCTACAACGGTCACTTTACCCAATAAATCACGGTCAGTAAAAGGCAAACCTTCCTGTGTAGTAAATTGGAAAGGTTTTACATAGCTGATTACAGATAATTTTCTTTTCCATTTATCTGTACCTCGGAAAAGAAAAAAATAAAATCCTGCCAGTAAAATCAGAAAAAATCCTAGGTAGGCCAACACTCTCTTGCTCATATGCTTATTTATAGTGTAAAGGTAAGACCATTTTACAACAAATATTTTGCAACAAAGTTGCATTGATGTAATTTTGCAATTGATGAAGATTAAAATCAATTGGGACGCATTGGGAATAGTAGCTTCTGTGGCATGTGCGATACATTGCGCCCTGCTTCCTCTTTTTTTAAGCAGCCTCCCCTTATTCGGTGTAAATATTATAGAAAATATTCATTTTGAGTATTTCATGATTGGCCTGGCATTTATACTGGGTACTTATGCTTTATACCATGGTTTTAAAAAACACCATCACAGCTGGTGGCCGGTTATCTTATTCACGGCAGGCATTCTTTTACTCATTCTGAAAGTCAACTTTCACCAACTGGAATGGGTCTTACTAATACCTTCTGTTGGATGTATTGTGGTTGCTCACTTCCTCAACTTTAGACTTTGCAGAAAACATGACCATGCACACAGCGATGATTGTTCTCATTAACTGAAAAGGGTTATCTTTAAGGATAAAGCAATAGGTTAATGAAAACTGCCCAGCTTCAATATGGTTCGGGGAAATGGATTATTGGTGATTTACCAGAAGATTTTCCTGCTGAAAAAGCACAATTGGTTTTGGTTTTTGGATCTGGAGAACTGGTCACCAAAGAAACAATCTTTTCCTCCATTGAAGCGAGGTTTCCCAAAGCAGATATTGTTTCCTGTTCTACATCTGGTGAAATTCTACACAAAGAAGTGTACGACGATACGCTGGTAGTTACGGCTATCTATTTTGAAAAAGCAACAACCCAGGCTGTATCAGTAGATATCTCTCAGTCAGTAGATAGCTATGAAACAGGAAAAACCCTGATGGGAATGCTAAACCAGGATCAGTTGGTATCTGTATTTGTAATTTCAGAGGGTTCTTTTATCAACGGATCTGAATTGGTGGCTGGTTTTAATTCAGTAAATACGAATAATATTCCGGTAACCGGCGGTTTGGCTGGTGATGCGGCAAGATTTTCGAAAACGCAGGTTGGATTGAATAGTGCAGCTAAGGAAGGTACAGTAGTTGCCATTGGATTCTATGGCGAGGGATTATTGGTAGGACATAGTTCCTTTGGGGGATGGGATGAATTTGGTAAAGAGAGAGTGATAACGAGGTCGGTAAAAAATGTATTGTATGAAATTGACGGACAAAAAGCACTTGATTTATACAAGGAATACCTAGGTCCTTATGTTGATGAGTTACCGGGTTCCGCTTTATTATTCCCTATTTCATTACGTACAGATGACAGCACGAAAAATCTAGTAAGAACTATTCTGAATGTGAATGAATCGGATGGCTCAATGATATTTGCGGGAAATATGCCAGAAGGAAGCAAGATGCGATTGATGAAAGTGAACTTTGAAAAAGTAATTAACGGATCATCTGTTGCCGCTATCAATACGGCTTCCATGCACGAAAATAATAAAGCCAATCTGGCCATACTAATCAGCTGTGTTGGACGAAAATTGATTTTACAAGACAGAACTTCTGAAGAAGTAGAAGCTGCTCAGAAAGTATTTGGTGACCACACTACTATTACTGGTTTTTATTCGTATGGTGAGCTCTCGCCTTTTAATCCTGGTTCTAATTGTGAATTGCACAATCAAACCATGACCATCACTACATTTACTGAAATATAACAAAGAGTTCAATGCTATATCATAGCTTATTACAAAAGCAGATTACCCAGTTTCTGAATAGTGCTTTGGAGAGTAATCCAGCTTTGGCTGATTTTCTGGATGCTATTAATAAAAGTTATAATTCATTTGAGAGAGACAGAAAAATTACTGAACATGCTTTTGATGTGAGCGAAAAGGAATATCAGCTTGCAACCAAAGATCTACAGACACAAAATGAAATCAGGCAACAATCAATCTATAAGTTAAAACAGGCTATCAAAGCACTGGATCCTGCCGCACCTCAGGAGTTTGATGAAGACAGTGATGATTTAATTGATATAATATCTTTTCTGGAAAAGCAAATTCTCAAGACAAAACAGCTGGAAGCTGATTTGATTTACGCCAAAGATGTTGCCGAAAAAGCAGCACAGGCTAAAAGTGAGTTCTTGTCTGTTATGAGTCATGAAATCAGAACGCCTCTGAATGCAATTAAAGGAACCATCATGCTGCTCCAGTATCAAGATTTAGCACCTGACCAAAAGGAGCTACTGAATGTAATGGAAATTTCTTCAGAGAATCTATTGAGTCTTATTAATGATGTGTTAGATTTTAGCAAACTGGAAGAGGGGAAAATCATATTCGCAGAAAGGAATATAAATGTGTTGCATTTTTTGAAGAACATTAAAATGGCCAATCAGGTCAAGGCAGAAGAAAAGCGGAATAGAATTAAGATTACCTATGACGACGATATACCGGAATTTCTGGTATGTGATGATGTAAGGCTTGGCCAGATATTAAACAACCTGATTTCTAATGCAGTAAAATTCACTAAAGACGGAACCATTACTATTAGAGTAGAACTGGTTGCTAATAACAAACAGGATGTCGATTTAATGTTTTCTATAGAAGACACAGGAATTGGTATTCCAAAAGAAAAACAACACTTGGTATTTGAGCGCTTTACGCAAGCTAATAATAATATAACCAGAGAGTTTGGCGGATCTGGACTTGGATTAACAATTATCAGAAGATTACTGCAATTGCAGGGTAGTGAAATTTATCTAGAAAGTGAACCTGGTGTGGGTTCTAAGTTTTTCTTCACCCTTAAATTTAAGAAAAGCAACAGTGAAATCAGGGAGGAAGCAAAACAAAGTGGAACAGAAAACAAACCAGATTTAACAGGAAAGAAAATACTCTTGGTAGAAGATGTGGAGTTTAACATTATGGTTGCCATGCGAATGTTAAAAAACTGGCATGCGGAAGTGGATCTTGCTGAAAACGGTGCTATTGCAGTGGAAAAAGTTAAAGAAGAGAAATACGATTTGATACTAATGGATATTCAAATGCCGGTAATGGATGGATATACTGCAACTAGAAACATCAGAATGTTCAATACGGAAGTGCCTATCATTGCACTAACAGCTTCTGTTATTACAATTGATATTGAAGCTAAAGCAAAACAGATAGGAATGGATGGCTGTTTGTCTAAACCGTTTAATCCAAATACGCTTTATACTATCATCATGGACAATATAGTTCCATCAGCATAATCAAACAGATGAGTCAATCAATGGGTGGAACCAGAATTCGTTTTTGGTACGATTTGTTCAGGGAATCTTTGAACAGCGAACACAAGGATTTTACAAAAGGCAGCTTAAGAAAAGCCATTTTTTTATTGGCGGTACCGATGATTCTTGAAATGTGCATGGAATCTGTTTTTGCTGTAGTAGATATCTTTTTTGTCAGCAAACTGGGATCGGCTGCAGCTGCAACAGTAGGCTTAACAGAGTCTGTTTTAACCATTATTTATTCTTTAGCTATTGGTCTCAGTATGGCTGCAACAGCAGTAGTAGCCAGAAGAGTTGGCGAAAAGAATCATGAAGCCGCAGCAGAAGCAGGAGCACAAACACTGATTATTTGTCTCATAATTAGTATGATGATTAGTGTGATTGGTGTCTTTTTTGCGGCTGATATTTTAGCGCTGGTAGGAGCGTCCCCTGAAATTTTACAAATAGGTTCAACCTATGTTTCCATTATGCTGATTGGAAATCTGGTTATTATGTTACTGTTTTTAATTAATGGTATTTTCAGGGGAGCGGGCAATGCGGCCATTGCTATGAAAAGTTTGTGGCTGGCCAATCTTTGTAATATTGTTTTGTGTCCTGTAATGATTCATTTTTATGGTTTAACCGGAGCGGCCATTGCAACAACAACCGGTAGAAGCATCGGCGTTCTTTATCAATTGTATAATCTTCAGAAAGGGAAAGGAATTATCCAGATGAAATGGAATCATTTTAAACCCATCTGGTCAATTATTATTTCTATTGTAAACATAGCTTCAACCGGAGCCCTGCAATTTATCATTGCATCTGCCAGCTGGATTTTTATGGCTAAGATTATTTCAGGTTATGGCAGTGATGCAATTGCCGGATACACCATTGCCATCCGCTTAATTATTTTTTTCCTGATGCCCGCCTGGGGATTAAGCAATGCAGCTGCTACGTTGGTTGGACAAAATCTGGGGGCGAATCAAATAGAAAGAGCAGAAGCTTCCGTTTGGAAAACAGCTCAATACAATGCTGTTTTTATGACCATAGTTTCCACACTGTTTATTAGTGCAGCCCCATTCTTTGTAGGGTTGATGAGTCATGAGCCAATGGTAATAGCTACCGGGGCCAGTGCATTAAGAATTATTAGCTTTGGATATTTATTTTACGGTGTTGGTATGGTAATGATGAATGCCTTTAACGGAGCAGGGGATAGCAGAACCCCAACCGTTATCAATTTTTTCTGGTTTTGGATTTTTCAAATTCCAGTTGCCTATTATTTATCAGGAGCAGCCAACTGGGGCACCGATGGCGTTTTCTGGGCAATTGTTATAACTGAAACTGCTGTTGCTATAACGAGTACTGTTTTATTCAAAAGAGGCAGGTGGAAAACCGTAAAAATTTAAAACCAACCCCGCTTTCTGAAAACAAATACCATTATCAGTGGTACAATAATCATTAATGCTGTTGCAATATAAAATCCATTGCTTTCATGAGCATAGGGAATGATATCGAAGTTCATTCCAAATATGCCTCCAATTACAGTGGCGGGCGCAAGCAAGCAGGTAACGATTGCCATTACTTTCATTACTTCATTCATCTTCAGATTAACATTGCTCACATATAGGTCGTGAAGGTTGAGCATCATATCCCTATAGCTTTCTGCCAGGTCATTTGCCTGAACTATGTGGTCATAAATATCTTTGAAATATTTCCTTGTCTTGTCTTCCAACAAGTGACTATCAGTTTTTACAAATCCATTGACAATATCCCTAACAGGTCCAACATTTCTTTTTAACACAATCAACTCTTTACGAAGCGCATTAATTTCCGCCAATGATCTTTTGTTACTGCTTCTGATAATTCGTTCCTCCAGTAATTCAATTCTATCCCCAATTTTATCCATCACCAGATAATAGTGGTCAACGATCATATCAATTAATGCATAACACAAATAATCAGCTCCGCTCTGCCTTAGTTTAGAGTCACTGAGCTTTAATTTTTCACGAACCCCGTCAAAAACATCTCTGCTGGCGTCTTCCTGATAAGTGATAACATAATCTTTTCCGAGAATAATACTGATTTGTTCCGTTTCTACAGTAGCAGTCTGTTCATTGAAGTAAAGCATATTCAACAAACAATATAATACGGGATGAATTTCATCTATTTTGGGTCGTTGACCTACGCTTAAAATATCTTCTGCAATTAAATAGTGAATACCAAAATGGTTGCATAAAAGCTCTACTTCATTTTTTCTGATACCATCCACATTTATCCAACTAATCCTGCCATTGTCTTTGAATTGCTCACAGGATTCAATTCTGTCATAGTTGCTCTCATTAATTACCCCTTTATCAAAATCAAAAACAGAAACTACAATATGATCTGCTTCTTTTCTTTCCGGATTAACCGTAGGATTTACTTTAAAAATATCTCTCGTGCGTCTGGTATTAAATAACGCAAGCGGATTTAATAATTTTAAATACTGGCTTCCTGTCATAGACTGAAGTTAATTAAAATGAGGTATTTAATACCTTCACGCATAAATTGACTCATGCCCATAGTACATTCAACAAATTTTAAACCCCCTGTCCTTCAATACAACGGGCATTGGCAAAGTATTTATCCCAGCTTGTTCAGAAAAGTTGCTTTCACTTATGCCAAAAGAGAAAGGCTTGAATTAACAGATGGTGATTTCTTGGATCTGGATTGGTCTGTGTCTGAAAGAAAATCGGACAAATTGGTTATCATCACCCATGGTTTGGAAGGAGACTCAGGCAGGCATTATGTAACGGGTATGGCTAAAATATTTACAGCCAATGGATATGATGCACTCGGTTGGAACTGCCGGAGTTGTGGCGGAGAATTGAACCGATTGGCAAGATTTTATCATCATGGAGATGCAAGTGATTTAAAGACAGTTATTCAGCATAGTATTCAGCAATATGGCTATAAGCATATTGTGTTAATTGGATTTAGCATGGGTGGAAGCTTAACCTTAAGAGCCGTATCTGAACATCCGCTGGAAGTTCCCTCAGCGGTAAAAAAAGCCATAGGCTTTTCTGTACCCTGTAGTTTAAAGGGAAGTGTAGATGCATTGTCTACTTCGGCGAACCGGATTTATTTAAACCGATTTTTAAAAAAGCTCGGAAAGAAAATAAAAATAAAAGCAAAGCTTTTCCCTGATCAGATTGATGCAACAGGCTATGATAGTATCAAAACTTTTATTGAATTCGATAATAGGTATACAGCCCCACTTCATGGTTACGAAAATGCACTTGATTTTTATGAGAAAGCCAGTGTGGGTCCAATATTACACAAGGTAGCCGTACCGTCTTTGATAGTACAGTCGGTTAATGATCCTTTTTTATTACCGAATTGCATGCCAATAGATACAGCAAAAGAGCATCCTCATTTGTTTCTCGAAATGCCTCAACAGGGTGGCCATTGCGGCTTTATGATCAGAGGAAATTCCTATACATGGGCCGAAATCCGTGCGCTGTCTTTTGCAGAAAATGGCGAATAATCGGCTTAACATTGTCATTATGAAAAGCTATTATCTTAGTTGGCAAGTGCAATAAAGATTATAAAGGTCTTATCCAGATATTTCTAAAGCTAACCGGATTGCCGCCATCCATTCCATGATCTTGTATAACCAGAGATTCTTTCTCAGCGTGTTTTTTGTAAGAAGCAGGTCCAATCCATTCTGTACCCCCTAAAATAGTTACATTGTTCTGTACCAATACTCCATTGTGTAATACAGTAATAGTAGCTGGCTGCTGTAAAGTCCCATCCGAGAAAAAGCGGGGTGCATTAAAAATAATATCATAGCTCTGCCATTCACCGGGTTTTCTGGAGGCGTTTACCAGCGGTATATGTTGCTTATAAATACTTCCTGCTTGCCCATTGGAATAAGTAGGATTGTTATAGGAATCCAGTACCTGTAATTCATACTTACCCATTAAAAAAATACCACTGTTGCCTCTGCTCTGACCATTTCCAGCAATGGCCAAGGGAGATCTCCATTCTATATGCAACTGGCAGCTGCCAAATTTGTCTTTGGTTTCAATATCACCTGATCCTTTCACCACATTTAAAATTCCTTGTGCATCCACTTTCCAGCCAGGCAATCCTCCGCCTTTTTTCTGAAAGGCATTCAGGTTTTTACCATTGAATAAAACAATGGCATCGGAGGGAGCTTCACTGGCTGATTTTCCCGGACTAACCATAACAGGAACAGGTTCCCATACTTCAGTTTTTTTGGATTCTTTCATTAAGCTGTCCATGTTAAGCTTTTGTTGTCCATAGCTACTGCTCATTAGCAGAAGACCAGTAAGGGTGGTAATAACGGTGTATTTCATGTTTCTAATATCGTGAAAAAACGCTAAATAATCGTAATAATACTATTGTAATTGCCTGTTAAGTGATAGAATTTAGACATCCTTTTTCACTAAAAACTAATTTTATGCAAACAACGATTACCGTATTTATCGCCGATAATCAAATGATGTACAAGCTTGGTTTAAAAACAGTACTCCAGGCTTTTCCTACAATTAAATTGGTTGGCAACAACGAGTTTAAAGAGAACTGGGTGAATGATATAGTTGAAGCCCGGCCAGATGTAGTATTAATCGATTTAGAATCGGACTCTCCGGAAGTAACCAAGCATATATTGAGCCATTCCCCCGACACAGCTGTTATTTTTCTATCCTATCAGATAACGCATCAATTAATGTTTCAGTTATTGGAAGCTGGCACTATGGGATTTGTTTCCAAACAAGCCAGGGAAACGGAAATCATGGAGTCGATTCAAACCTGTTATGCGCACAAACATTACTTCTGTAAAATAAGTGCAGAGTGTTTAAGTTATATCGTTGCCAATAATTATCAATTACCTACTAAGGTATCGGCGAATTTTACAGAACGGGAATTACAAATTATTGAGCGTATCTGCAATGAAAAAACCAGTAAGGAAATTGCCGGTGAACTACACTTGAGTAAAAGGACCGTTGAAGGACACAGAATCAGGATTATGGGGAAACTGGGCGCCAAGTGCAGCGCAGGTATTGTTACCTACGCCATTCAAAACGGACTTTACCAACAAGCCTGATTTTAATTCCAACCACCCCCCAATGACCTATATAAGTTAATCAGGTAAACAAAAACAGTTTTCTTGGAATTGATTTGATCCAGTTCGGCTTCCAGAACACCTCTTTGTGCAGTCACTACTTCCAGATAAGTAGCTGCTCCACCCATATAGAGGTCATTGGAAGATGCAACAGCTGCCTGTAAACTCTTTGTTTCTTGAACTTTAAGGTCATAAATTTTATTGTACTGGTCTATTCCACTAAGATTGGTTTGCACTTCATGGTAGGCATAGACAATTTGCTTTCTGTACAATTCAAATGCTTCCTGCTGAGCAGCACTGGCCAATTGATAATTTCCCTTTAACATGTTTTTGCTTAGAACAGGAGTAACAAGACCACCCAATAATCCATAGGTTAAAGACTGAGGGCTAAAAAGTACAGATGTTTTGAAGCTGTTTAATGCAGTATATGCGCTTATATTCAGTGAGGGCAAAAATGCTTTTCTGCTGGCTTCAACTTCAGCTCCAGCAGCTTCCAATAGTAATTCAGCTTCTTTAATATCTGGTCTGTTGGCTAATAATTGAACAGGTATGCCAATTTGCATTTCTCCAGGTAGTTTTAAATCGGTGATGCCAGCCCCTCTTTTGATTTTGAAATCGTATTTGCCGGAAATGGCACTTAATAGATTTTCAGTAGCAGTAATCCGTTGTTTCATCACATTCAGCATACTCTTGGTTCCCAGTAACTGTGCCGTAAATTGCTGAACTGCGAGCTCTGTTGCCCTTCCCCCAACTTTTTGAATTTTTACAATTTCCACTCCATTTTCCTGAAGTTTAATATTTCGTTGTAATATTTCTAATTCCTTATCCAAGGCTAAAAGTTCGTAATACAGTTCTGCAACCTGAGAAACCAGTTGAGTAGTAACCCATTTTCTTGCTTGTTCAGTTGCAAGGTATCGGTTCAGTGCTGCTTTTTTCCGGTTTGATAATTTCCCCCAGACATCTGCTTCCCAGCTACTTCTGAAACCTACAAACAAGTCAGGCATATTCAAAGGTATCTGTTGGTCTTTCCGAATATTGGGAGAAAGGTTCATATCATAATTACCCAGGCCATTCATGGTATAATCTCCAAATTTGTCTACCCCTGTTGACACGATTGCATCCAATCCGGGTTTGGTTAAACCCAGCGCTATTCCTACACCAGCTTTTGATGCAGCAATTCTTTGTACAGCAATTCTGATATCTGCATTATTGGCAATAGCAGTATCAATTAATTCCTGTAAAGCCGGATCAGGAAAAAATATTTTTTTAGGAAGAGACGCAATATTTACACTATCAGTTGATTGCAGAAAAGCTGCAGGCAGAATCTCTGCTTTATTAATGGAAACGGGCTTGGGCATGGCACAGGAAATAGCTATGATTGTTATTCCTGTATATAGTAAATATTGAAAATGTTGCTTCATAAAATAATTTCTATCTGTCAGATAATTGTTCAGGATGATCAATCTCAGGTACGATGGCTACCGATGATTTTTTATTGGAAAATTTTTCCGAGAGTTCTGCAAAAATCACATAGAGTCCAGGAATAATAATTACTCCGAATATGGTTCCGAATAACATGCCTCCTGCAGAAGCTGTACCAATGGATCGGTTTCCGATGGCACCAGCACCCGTTGCAATCACCAGCGGAATCAATCCTGCAATAAATGCGAAAGAAGTCATCAGAATAGGCCTCAAACGAGACACGGCACCTTCTTTGGCAGCCTCGAGAATACTGAAGCCCTGTGTTCTTCTGAGCATGGCAAACTCTACAATCAGAATGGCATTTTTCCCCAATAATCCAATCAACATAACCAGGGCTACTTGCGCATAAATATTGTTTTCTAATCCTAGTGCTTTTAAAGCGAGGAATGCTCCAAAAATTCCAGTTGGTAAAGAAAGAATTACTGCAAATGGCATTAAGAAACTTTCGTACTGAGCGGCTAGAATTAGGTAAACAAATAATAAACAAACTATAAAAATAGAAGCTGCCTGGCCGCTGGAAGCCACTTGATCTCTTGTAATGCCAGACCATTCGTAACTATATCCTCTTGGCAATTTTTCTTTCGCAACTTTTTCAACAGAAGCAATTGCCTCCCCACTACTGAATCCAGCACCTGCATCCCCGTTTACCATTGCGGAGGTATACATATTATAGCGAGTTAGCTGTTCTGGTCCATATACTCGCTCTAATTTGATGAATGTCCCATATGATACCATTTCACCTCTGTCATTTTTGACGTACATATTCATCAGGTCATTTGGCTTGGCTCTATAGTTGGGGTAGGCTTGTACCATCACTTTATACATTTGCCCAAAACGAATAAAATTGGTTGCATAGTAACTACCTATTAATGTTTGTAAGTCGCTCATTGCATTATCTACAGATACTCCTTTTTTGGCAGCCATATCATAGTCTATATGAATCATGTACTGAGGAAAACTTGGATCAAAACCAGTATAAGCTGCTCCCACAACTCCTGCTGCCTTAATGTCTTCAATCAATTGATTGGTTACAGTTGCAGTTTGCTGTAAATCCCCTGTGCCTGTTTTATCAATCACTCTTAATTCAAAGCCACTGGTATTTCCAAAACCAGGAACGGTAGGTGGAGGCATGAATTCAATATTTGCATCTTTAATTTTGCTAGTCTTATCTCTTAAAACGGGAATGAGTTCCGCAACCGTTAAATCTCTTTCTTTCCAGGGCTTCAGGTTAATCATCATCATTCCGTAAGACGCACCTGCAGCTTCGGTAATTAAGCTATAGCCACTAAGGGTTGTAATATTTTCAACGGAAGGGATTTCTTTGATTACTTTTTCAAGTTGCACTAGAACATTTTCCGTTCTTTCAACCGTTGCACCTGCAGGTGCTGAAACGTTTACATAAATTATCCCCTGGTCTTCTGTTGGAATAAATCCACCTGGAAGAATACGATTGATTCCTGCAGTACCAATAAAAAATAAAGCGAGTAGTGAAATGGTTATTATTTTTCTGGCACTGATCCACGAAACCAAATTCATGTATTTATTTTCTGTAGAAGCATACCCCTTATTGAAGGAGGAAAAAAATCTGCCTAATAGATTTTTTCTCTTTGGTTGTCCATGGGTGTTTTTAATGAGTAAAGCGCAAAGTGCTGGCGTTAGGGTAAGGGCATTGATACCTGATATTACAATTGATACCGCCAATGTTAATGAAAACTGTCTGTAAAATACACCCGCTGGTCCTGAGAGAAAAGCTACGGGAATAAATACCGCAGACATCACTAAAGTAATTGCGACAACAGCACTGGCAATTTCTTTAATAGCAGCCAATGTTGCATCCATGGCATTCAAATGTTGCTCTTCAATCTTAACGTGTACTGCTTCCACTACTACAATGGCATTGTCTACCACAATACCAATGGCCAACACCAATGCAAATAAGGTTAGTAGGTTAATGGAGAAGCCCATGACTTGCATGAATGCTAGCGTTCCAATCAATGCTACTGGAACGGCTAATGCAGGTATTAAAGTAGATCTAAAATCTTGTAAGAAAATAAATACAATGATGAAAACGAGGATAAATGCTTCTATCAATGTTTTTACAACCTCTCGAATAGAAGCATCCAAAAATCGGGATACATCATAGGCAAAATTGTATTTCATTCCGGGAGGAAAAGAGCTTTCTTTCAATTCTGCCATCCTAGCTTTTACTTTTGTAATAACATCTTTTGCATTAGAGCCCGGTCTTTGTTTTAGCATGATAGAGGCAGACGGCTTTCCATCCGTTTTAGAAATCATACTATAGGTCATTGCACCAAACTCAATGTCGGCAATGTCTTTCAGGTATAATATGGAGCCATTATTCTCTGCTTTTACCACTACATTTTTATATTGATTCGGCTCAAAAAATTTACCAGTATAGCGTAAAATATACTGTAAGCTTTGTGGGTTTTTACCTGAGCTCTCACCCGTTTTACCAGGAGCAGCTTCTACGTTCTGGTTTCTTAATGCATTTATGACATCTTGTGCAGAGACATTATAGGCCAACATACGATCTGGCTTTAACCAAACACGCATAGAGTATTCTTTTTGTCCCATGATTTCAGCAAACCCAACTCCATCAATACGTTTTAATTCCTGTAGAATATTAATATCTGCAAAGTTGTAAATGAATTGTTCATCAGCAGCTGTGTCTTCACTCATTACGTTTAGGTAAAGCAACATACTATTTACATCTTTCTCTGTAGTAACACCTGCTTTAATTACTTCTTCTGGAAGTTCATCTAAAACGGTACTAACCCTATTTTGAACACTAACAGCTGCAACGTCAGGATCGATCCCCACTTTAAAAGCTACTGTTATTAGCGTAATACCGTTGTTGCTGGAAACGGATGACATATAAGTCATTCCGGGTACTCCATTGATGGCTCTTTCCAATGGCGTTGCAACGGCTTTCGCACATACTTCTGCGTTGGCACCCGTATATTTCGCTGTTACAGTTACAGAGGGGGGAACAATATCTGGGAACTGTGTAATAGGTAATGTAAATAATGACAATACTCCCAGTAATGTAATAATGATGGATATGACCAGTGAAAGAACCGGCCTTTTGATGAATGTCTCTAACATGATTTGCTTAGTTGATAGTTAAAGCAGTTTGCATTAAGCTGTCTAAATTCATTTTTACAGGTTTTATTTTTGCACCCTGTCTAATGCTTTGAACGCCTTCGTAAACAATATTCTCTCCAGGTTTCAATCCTGCTTCAACAATATAATATTGGGCAACTCTTCTTCCAGGTTTAAAAGCCCGCATTTGAATTGTATTGTCTTTATTTACAACAAATACAAAGGTTTTGTCTTGAATTTCAAACGTTGCTTTTTGTGGAATAATAATGGCATTATCAACCTCTGTTGTTAATCTTGCCTTCCCCGAAGCACCATGTTTTAATAGTTTACTTGGATTAGGAAATCTTGCACGGAAGGCAATGGCACCTGTATTTTCATTGAATTCACCGTCACTTGTTTCTATTTTACCTGTGAAGGGATAAGATGTTCCATCCGCTAATACTAGATTTACTGGTTTGTTTTCATGAACACTTTTTGAAGTATTGTTTTTGAATCTCAAGTATTCATTTTCTGAAATATTAAAATAGGCGTAAACATTGTGAATGTCTGAAATAGTCGTTAGTAATGCACCTGGATCAATTAAGCTACCCATTTTCAAAGGAATTCTATCGATGATACCATCAAAGGGAGCTTTGATATATGTATAAGAGAGCTTGGTTTCTGCACTGGTTTGTGAAGAAAGTGCTTCCTCAATCTTTGCTTTAGTGGCTGCTACTTTTGAAGCAGCTAATTCATATTCTGTTTTTGAAATTACATTCTTCTCAACCAGAATTTTTGTTCTGCCTAATTCTAGTTCCGCTGCTTTTGCTTCGGCCATTGCATTGGAAACCGCTGCTTTTGCTTTTGCCAATTCGGTTTTATATTCAAGGTCATTTATTTGAAACATTGGTTGACCCTTTTTTACCTCCTGACCCTCATCTACAAATATTTTTTCAAGGAAACCTTGCACCCTTGCTCTCACTTCCACATTTTTTACAGCCTGAATATCTGCAACATAGTCGGTTTGTAATACGGTATCTTTTTGAACTACTTCTACAACTGGAAAGCTGGGTATAAGCTCTGCCGTACCTGCTTTTTCCTTGGTTTCACATCCTACCAATACAACTATGGTTAAGAGACATAAAGGCGAAAAACCTTTAAAAAGGGCTGAAAAATTGATTTTCATGGAATATTTTGAATTAAATAAGCTACAAATATACCGTTTTAATGTTTTTTTAATGTTTGCATTTATAAATGGTAGTTATTACGGTGTTAAATCGGTAAATAGTAAAAACATCCCACTTTGTCTATGGCTTCAACAAATAAAATTGGCATAAACCAGAACAGATGATATTTTTATAGCATGAGCTTTATTGAACGCATTAAATCAAATCCTAATTTAAAGAAGTGGGTATACTGGATGATGGTCCCTGCAAATAGCCCTGGCTGTAGGCTTTGGGTTAGGATTTTTATGAATCCTTTCGTTCACAAAGTGTCTAGAAAATCAGTCATCAGGGGAAATGCCAGATTAGATTTGGCCCCATGGAAGATGTTTTCCTTGGGTAAAAAAGCTGTTATAGAAGATTTTTGTTGTGTTAACAATATGGTGGGCGATGTATATATAGAAGAAGATGTTCATGTTGGACTCAGTAACACCATTATTGGTCCTGTAACAATCGGGGCCAACACCATTATGGCTCAGAATATTGTTTTGTCTGGACTGAATCATGGGTATGCCGATCCTGATATCCCAATTAAAAATCAAAAGGAAACAACAGCCCCGATTGTGATTGAAGCAGACTGCTGGATTGGAGCAAATGCCGTTGTGGTTGCAGGTGTTACTGTAGGAAAACATTCTATAGTTGCGGCAGGATCTGTCGTTACAAAAAATGTACCACCCTATTCAATTGTCGGTGGAAATCCTGCTCGGATTTTAAAACAGTACAACCCCAATTCCAAACAGTGGGAAAAATTTGTTGGTTAGATATATTTTTTTTTATGCTTTGATACTCTGGTGTGTAATTGCAGACAATATGGATCTGCAAAAAAGTCAACAGCTAATTTTTATATCTCTAAATGCGCAATATTTGCAACCTAATTGAAATCCTTTCCATTCTATGGTTGCCATTATTGTTTTTCTAGTACTTCACTGGTATTTATCTCTTTTCGGACAAACTTTTTATTTACACCGATACGCGGCTCACAAAATGTTTACTATGAACAAGTTTTGGGAAGCATTCTGGTACGTGTATACTTGGGTTACGCAAGGCACATCTTATTTGAATGCCAGAGCTTATGCTATTTTACACAGAATGCATCATGCGTATAGCGATACAGAAAAAGATCCGCATACCCCACATTTTTTTAAAGAGGTATTCTCTATGATGTGGCATACCAAAAAAGTATACCACGGAGTATTAAAAGGGACGATGCCCATTGAGAAAAAATTTGATAAAAATTTTCCAGTCTATCCAATCATTGATAAAATAGCTGATAGTTGGTTTACTAGAATTTTCTTTGCAATAGGCTATGTGGTTTTTTATTATTTCTTTGCAACAGAATGGTGGATGTATCTGTTCTTGCCAATTCACTTTTTAATTGGCCCAATTCAAGGTGCGGTTGTAAACTGGGCTGGTCACAAATATGGCTACAGGAATTATCCTGATGAAAAAGATCATTCCAAAAACACATTAATTATTGACTTTCTGATGATGGGTGAATTGTTCCAAAACAATCATCATCATGCAGGAGCAAGACCCAATTTTGCCAATAAATGGTGGGAGGTTGACCCTTGTTATCCCATCATCAAATTATTTCATTGGTTGGGCATCATCAAACTGGTCCCTATCAAGGCAACCATTAATCACGACTCCAGATTTCATAAATAGCTTCGCCTTTAGAGCTGAAGCCACTATGATGCCATTTGCCTTCTTCTATTTTAGCTGAAAACTGAAGGGAAGCACCAACTCTGTTGCTATCCCTGCTGAAGAACTCAATATGCTCAGTATACTTGCCATTGATAAACTGATAGGTGCCACCTCCAGTTCCGGAGAATTCCCCGGTTTCAATATTGATAGCAAACCACTGAAAACGGGTGCCGGTTAATAATTTGTAAGTGCGTCTGGCTCTCAATGGATTATCGGTGATTTGATCTCCTGTCTTTCTTCCGCTTATTCGCCAGTTGCCTGCTAGCGCATTCTCTCCTTTATCAATTAAATCCAAATTTTTAATGTTGAATGATATTTCCCTGCTTTTGCCAACAACTGATTTATCTCTTGAATCGAAATGAGTCAATACGATTAATTTATTACCCTCTTTGGTAAATGGTCCGCCCCAGGTATAGTCAAATGCTTTGGTGTTTACATTGAATTTGGTTTCTACAAAATAACCGTCGATTAAATTATATATTATCTCAGCACTTTCTTTGCTTCTGTATGAACCCTTAAGGGGTTGCTGAGCCTGTGCATCAAAACCAATTAAGAAGATAAATAGTAGCAGATAGCATGTTTTCATAGATATCGTTTATTTTCAAGTTTCATTAATAAGTCCGTTTGTATGTCTTCACCTAACGTAAACTGATGACTGCCAAAAACCTTGAATCCATATTTTTCATAAAAGTGAATTGCTCTTTCATTTTTCTCCCAAACCCCCAGCCAGATAAAAACAGGATTCATCTTGTAGGCAATTTCCAATGCGGCATCCATTAAAAAAGCTCCCAATCCCTTTCCAAGATAGCTATTCAGCACATAGATTCTTTCAATTTCAAAAGCTGATGCGTCAATTTGTTCGGTTTGTGCCAAACCCCAATTTAGTTTAAGATATCCAACAGCCTGATTGTTAATTTCAGCAAAATAAAATGCTGAATCAGGGTTCTGTATTTCTCCGGATAACTTATCTAATGAAAGCTGCTCATGAAGATATTTATTCAGGTCCTCTGCAGAATTATGTGCTTCGAAAGCTTCTCTGAATGTAGTTCTGCTTATATTCTGAAGTTCATGAATATCAGAAGGCTCTATTTTTCTTAACGTGTAAATGCTCATAGTTGATTCTGAATAAAAAACTGAATGGCTTGTTCTTTTTGTGTTTCACTGATATCTGCCAAAATTATTTTTCTGGCATACTCAATATTGAGTGCTACTGTCTTTCTAATACGGTTAAAATCGGTAACCGGTATCTGTGCTATCAATAAGCTTTCTTTTTGTTTCCAGGCTTCTGCATCAATAATCATGTCAGCCTGTCTTCCATTGATGCCCAGTTGATCAATTAGTTTTTTCCTGTATTTTGATTTATACCCTGTTATCAGTTGTGCTTTTGACAATGTATCGTATGCACTATTAGGGCTTAGTTGGGTAATGGCACATCCACTGGCATAAGTTCTATTCAGGATTGACTTGGCTTTATCACCAATGATGGATATCGCTTTGTATTTTTTTAGCACTTCCTGATTAACCTCATTAACCGTTGCAAATGTGTCATTGGTATTGGCTTCAATTTTAAGTTTCTGTAAAGTTGCCCAATAATTGATTTGTCCAACTTTGTTGGCAGTTTCTTCTGATATACCCAACTCCTTCATCAGAAATGATTTCTCACAATATCCAAATAGCTCCAACTGTTCTTCCGGGCTCCAGTTTTGTGATAAAGCAGGGCTTAGGTTGAAAACAATGGAACCAATAAGGCATACAAGTACTTTTTTCATATGTTCCTTTTTATTTTGTGACTCTTATTAGTGTAGCTTTGACCTAATGTTCGAAGTATTTTTTTTACAGGTTAAAGATAAAGTCTTGATTTCCGAACAGGATCAAAACCTTGTTAAAACCTTTTTCTCCCCTAAAAAGATAAGAAAAAAGCAATACTTGTTGCAAGAGGGAGACTTGTGTAAGCATCTGGCATTTGTAGAAAAAGGACTTTTGAGGTCGTATAGTGTAGACGAAAAGGGTACTGAACATATGATTCATTTTGCTTGGGAGGGATGGTGGATGGCCGATATTCTCAGTTTTCTTTCGGCTGAACCATCCACTTATTTCATAGATGCTTTAGAAGAGTCAGAATTACTGCTGATTAGTTTGCAGGGATTTGAAGAAATGCTTTTAAAAGTTCCTGTGATGGAGAGGTATTTCAGAATTTTATTCCAAAATAATATTATTTCAAAAGAAAGAAGATTAATTCAATCGCTTGCCTATTCAGCTGAAGAGAAATATTTACATCTTCTCGCAAATAACCCACAGCTGGTTCAAAAAATTCCACAAAACCTTGTTGCTTCTTATTTAGGAATAACACCTGAGACACTTAGCCGAATTAAACGAAAAATTACCAGGTAGCCGAAGGTTTAATTGATATAGATCAAGTTGATTTCTTGTTGTATCTCAATTGTGTTCGAATAAATCCATCCTAATTTTGCATCTCAACATAAATAGATGCAGTACAACAATATTGTAGCCATTCTGGGAGCAAATTCAGCTGCGGGAAAGCAAATTGCCGAATGTATATCTAAACAGTATCCTGTTTTAATAATGGATGCTAACAAAGAAGTACTGCTCCAATCGCAGAAAGCTATTCAATCAAAACACCCTGCTGCTAACATTACTATTCTTGAATGTAGTAAAGAGGCCTCGTGGGAAGCAGATATTGTAATTATTGCAGTTGAAAAGGAAGAAGAGCAACAACAGATTGCTGAAAGAATCAATGAATTCACAACCTGTAAAATTGTCATACAAATTAGACCTGAAAATAACCCAATGCTGCACTTACAGCATAAATTACCTTATGCTAAATTCATATTGGTAGACTGGGGCAATACAGCTGCAATTGTAGAAGGAAAAGATGAAATGGCATTGTCTGTTACCGGAGAAATTATCCATCTGTCAGGGCTGAAACCCATTTTTAAAAAGTCATTAATTTAATCAATATACATATGAGTACTAATGTTTTGTTTACGCCTTATCAGTTGGCAGATGTAAACTTGAAAAACAAAATGGTTATGGCACCTATGACCAGAAGTAGAGCGGATAATGCTGGTGCCGTTCCTAATGCATTGATGGCTGAGTATTATGCTCAAAGAGCAACAGCTGGTTTAATTATTACAGAAGGCGCGCCTGTTAGTACATGGGGTGTGGGATATATTAATGTGCCTGGTATTTACAGTGATGAACAAGTAGAGGGCTGGAAACTGGTAACCAAAGCTGTTCATGAAAAGGGAGGAAAAATTTTTGTACAGTTATGGCATGTTGGAAGAATGTCTCATCCTGATTTTCATAATGGAGCTTTGCCACTGGCACCATCAGCCTTGAATCCAAACGAAAAATCATACACGAAAAATGGGTTCACTGATACAGTAACTCCACGTGAAATGACAATTGCTGATATCAAACAAACTGTTCAGGACTTTAAGAACGCAGCAGCAAATGCTGTTAAGGCAGGTTTTGATGGAGTTGAAATTCACGGAGCTAATGGGTATCTACTGCAACAGTTTTTTAATGCAACCTCCAATCAAAGAACGGATGAGTATGGAGGATCTGATGAAAACAGAGCAAGAATCCTTTTTGAGATTCTGGATGCATTCAAAGAAGTAATTGATTATAAGAAAGTAGGTCTTCGTTTAAGTCCATGTCTAAATGGACTGTTTGGTATTGCAATGGATGAAAGCACTATTCCAACGCATGAATACATTGTAAAACGTTTAAATGACTATGGTCTGGCTTACTTACACTTAACAGAGCCTTTTGTGCCAGTAGATCATTTGCCTTTTGCGGTGACGGAAGTGGCAAAGCATTTCAGACCACTTTACAAAGGTACTTTAATCATCAACAGAGGATTTAATAAAGAAACTGCAACGGCCGTATTGGAAGCCGGCGATGCCGATTTAGTGGCATTTGGTGTGCCATTTATAGCTAATCCTGATTTAGTAAAAAGATTTGAAACAGATGCTGCATTAAACGAAGTAGATAATCAAACTTTTTATACACCTGGTGAGAAGGGGTATACCGATTATCCTTTTTTAACCGCTTAAAAAATTAGAATGGAATCATTACAAAATAAAGTGGCATTGGTAACCGGTGCCGGAAAGGGAATTGGAAAAGCCATTGCGATTGCTTTGGCAAAAGAAGGCGTGAATGTTGGACTATTGGCAAGATCAGAAAATGACTTGCAAGAAGTAGCAGCTGAAGTAAATGCCTTGGGAGTTAAATCAATCATTGCTCCAGCAGATATAAGTAATATTAATGCAGTAAACTGGGCAGTTGAAAAAATAGAAGCTGCACTAGGCCCTATTGATATTCTTATTAATAATGCTGGAACTGGAACATTCGGAAAGTTTCTGGATCTTAGTCCAGAAGTATGGGAGCAGCAGGTAAAAGTGAATCTCTTCGGTGTTTACTATACAACCAGGGCTGTATTGCCACAAATGATGAAAAGGCTGACCGGGGATATTGTAAATATTTCTTCTACAGCTGGTTTAAGAGGAGCTGCAACCACCAGCGCTTACAGCGCTTCTAAGTTTGGTGTAATGGGATTAACAGAGTCTTTAATGCAAGAGGTTCGTAAATATAATATCAGGGTAACAGCAATGGCTCCCAGTACTGTAGTTACAGAGCTGGCTCATTCAGCCAATCTGATTAACAATAATGAAGAGCGATTAATGCATCCGGAAGATTTTGCAGAATTAATTATTGCACAATTAAAATTAAACAGAAGGGTTTTTGTGAAAGACAGTTCAATTTGGTCTACCAATCCTTAAATTTATGCATCCTATCACCCCAAAGCGGTAAAGATGCAAAAAGTCAGATATCTATTAATTAGTTTGGGTCTGCTTTTGAGTCACTTTAATTTATTAAGTGCACAATACTCAAAAGCAGACTCTTCTATTTTAGCCATAATGAAGGAAATGCCGGTTATGGGCTTATCCGTAGCTGTGGTAAAAAACAATCAAATTGTTTTTACCAATGCATATGGGTATAAAAATGAACAAACAAAGGAGCCCCTGGCTACTAATCATTTATTTAGAATTGCTTCGATTTCCAAGTCTTTTACTGCAACAGCAATTATGCAGCTGATAGAAAAAAGAAAGCTTTCTTTGGATGACGATATCAGTCCGTTGGTTGGCTTTATTGTACGTAATCCATCTTTTCCTGAACAGCCCATCACTTTAAGAATGGTATTGTCACATCGCTCTTCTATCAATGATAGTCAGGGTTATTTTAGTCTGGATGCCATCAACCCTGCAAAGAATGCTAATTGGAAAAAATGTTACAATGCTTATGCTCCCGATTCAGGATACCAATATTGCAATTTGAATTATAATATGGCAGGTGCAATCCTGGAGCGAATTTCGGGTATAAGATTTGATCAATACATTCAGCAAAATATTCTGAAACCGCTTAATTTATTAGGGGGCTATAATGTAGATGAATTGGATAATCAGTTGTTTGCACAGATTTACGAATACAACAGGGACTCAGCAAAGTTTATATTTTCTCCAGGCGCTTATGCATCCCGTAAAAAGGAACTTGAAACCTATACACTTGGATATTCAACTCCGATTTTTTCTCCAACAGGAGGAATGAAAATATCAACTCCTGATTTAGCAAAATACATGATGGTACATGCCAACAACGGCAAATACAATGGAAAAAGAGTAATTGCTAAAAAGAGTGTCCGAAAAATGCAGACCATGTATTCTGAAAATGAACAATATGGTTTGGCATTATCAAAGTCCGCAAATCTGATAGAAGGAAAAACCCTAATTGGACATACAGGATCTGCTTATGGTTTATATAGCATTATGTTTTTTGAACCCAAAGAAAAATTTGGCATAGTAGTAATCAGTAACGGCTGTGATCCATCATATGAAAAAGGATTTAATAAAGTTTTGCGTAGAGTGACCAATGTGTTGTACGAAAATATTGTGTTGCAGTAAACTATGAATTATCCAATTATTCTACAGTCCTTTGCTTCGGACTTGAACTTGTATATTCCTGATCCTCAGAAAATACAATCCGTTTTTGAAGAACAGAAAGCGCAGAATCCAGCTATCGATTTTCCTTTTTGGGCTAAGTGTTGGTCTTCTTCATTCGCAATGCTCAAGTTTTTACAAAATCATGCACACTACATCCAGCATAAATCAGTTGTAGAGTTGGGGGCGGGTATTGGACTTCCCTCTTTTTTTGCAGCAAACCGGGCTTCATCGGTTACAATTACTGATTATGCTGAAGAAGCTTTAGACCTAATGCGATATAATATTGCTGCATTACAATTATCCAACACCCAAGTGAAGTCTTTTAATTGGAATGATTATGACACGCCAATTCAAGCAGAAGTAGTATTGCTGAGTGACGTTAATTACGACCAAAATGATTTTGCTTCTTTGAAGCTACTCTTACATGCTTATCTAAAAAACGGAGCAACTATTCTATTGGCAACTCCACATCGGATTAATGCAAGTTCTTTCGTTTTGGAATTTTTGCCCTATGTTCAAGAACAGGAGTTAATATCAATTGAAATGGATTTAAATGAGTGTATGATAGGTTTATTTGTTTTTCAAAATCCTCTTTCTTTACGCATATCGTAAATACTAGGAGTAGTGGCGCCTTACTTGGAGGAAGAAGCTTTGGGCAAAGCCAGTTTTACGGTAAAAGAATTGCCTTATATCATCAGCAAGATGAACAATTTTCACAAAGCCAACACCAGTCATCCCTTGTTTTATCTCAATATATTTTTTGGAACTGCGCTGATGTTATTTGTGTAAGCGTTTTCTTTTTTACACGAATTAATCTATTGTGAACGAAATGTATTTGTCTCCGGAAGGGGTACCTAATTTACCTCCACCGCAAGCAATTACAATATATTGTTTACCGTCAATGGCATATGTTGCTGGTGTGGCAAATCCAGGATAGGGCAATTTGTATTCCCACAATAAAGCGCCGGTTCTTTTGTTGTAAGCTCTAAACATACCGTCTTTACTGGCTGCAACAAAAAGGAGTCCACCCGCAGTTACTACTGGTCCTCCATAATTTTCAGTTCCGGTATGGATTCCTTTTGCTAAAAGTTCAGGAGTTTCTCCTAAAGGTTTTTTCCAAATTATTTTCCCGGTTGATAAGTCAATCGCATTGATGCTACCCCAAGGAGTGGTAATAGCAGGGTATCCTTCTTTGGTTAAAAACTTATGATACCCTGTGCTAGTAAATGGAATATCCCAATAGGGGTTTTCTTCAATGCTGGATTTTGAATATGCTGATGTTCTATTTTTTAATCCAAGAATAAAACTTGCCAGTGCTTCCTTTTCTTCTTGCTGTAACTGACCAAAAGCGGGCATCATTCTTCTTCCATTTTTCAGGAGTTCTAAAAAGCTAGTTTCATTGTATTTATTTGAAAGATTTTGTAAGGAGGGATTATTACCGCTACCCTTTAAATTATCACCATGGCAGGTCATGCAGTTTGTTTTATATAATCTTTGACCTGCTTCCATTTTAGTTTCCTTTTTGTGAACAGTTTTTTCTTTGTTGACCATTGTCAATATCCAGGGCATTTCATTGGCATTTACATATAAAACTTGCGAAGAAGGATCATAGGCTACCCCTCCCCATTCGGCTCCTCCATCAAATCCAGGGAAGATAACAGTGCCTGCTTTAGAAGGTGGTGCAAATAAATGTTGGTTATTATGTTGTGCCAGCTTTTCTTTGATTTCCTTTTGTTCTTCTTTTGATATAAATGGATTAATATCTTTTTCAGTGAAGGCTTGTCTAACAAATGGTTCTATAAAGGTTGGATAAGGTTGGGTATTGGCTAATTTTTCACCAGTCAAAGCTGTTTGGTTCGGGACTATTCTTTCTTCAATTGGATATAAAGGTTTACCTGTTTTTCTATCTAGTAAAAAAATGAATCCTGTTTTGGTAGGTTGTGCCAATGCTTCAATAGACTTTCCATTTTTATGAAGGGTAATTAATGCCGGAGCCGTTGGTAAATCCCGGTCCCACACATCATGGTGTACTGTCTGAAAATGCCATTTTCTTTTACCAGTAAATGCGTCTAAAGCCAGAATGCTATTAGCAAATAAGTTATCACCCAATCTTTTGCCGCCATAAAAATCATAAGAAGCGGAACCGAGAGGGGCAAATAGCGTTCCTGTTTTTTCGTCTAAACTAAAACCTGCCCAAGCATTGGCTCCTCCTATATTTTTCCATGCATTTTTATCTTCCCAACTTTCATAACCGTCTTCTCCTGGTTGAGGGATAGTGTGAAATTTCCATCGGAGTTTTCCTGTATGAACATCATAAGCCCTGATATACCCTGGTGCTGCAGCAGCTTCTTCATTTACTCTTGAACCAATAATGATTAAGTCTTTATATATGATACCCGGACTCGTCATGGCTATATAAAGGTTAGCTACATCCCTACCTAAGTCATTGTGCAAATCAATCCTTCCTTTGTAGCCAAAGGATTCTATCAATTTCCCGTTGGTTGCATCCACACAAAATAAATTAGCTCCAGCTGCATAAAACAGTCGCTTTGAATCTTTGTCTTCAAAATAAGTTAAACCCCTACAGACATTCATTGAAAAATAGCCAACTCCTTTTACCTCATTGTCTATGACTTTATAGGGATCAAATATCCAAATTGACTTTCCTGTTTGGGCCTCCACAGCAAAAAGTTTCAATTTAGGCGAAACACCATATAGCGTGTTATTAATGATGATTGGATTCACCTGTATTTGTGTGAACTTTTCAGCATCACCCGTGGAGTACTCCCAAGCCTTTTTTAGTTGCTGTATATTATTCGTATCTATATAAGTAAGTGAAGAATAATGAATATTTTCTTTACTGCCTCCGTAAACTTCCCAACTAGTGTAATTCTTATTTTCTTGTTTACAAGCAAAAGCAAATAACAATATAGAGCTAAGTGAAAAGAGTAAATTGATTTTCATTGGTATTCATCTAATGATCATAGCTAATTACACGGGAAATTTTCCAGTTTCCATTTTCGTTTTTCCAAATCATCAAAAACTTAAAAGTGCCAGTTTCTAACTTCCCGTTTTCTATATGTTTGAATTGATGACTTCCTACTTCAATTGCACCATAGCCTTCAATCGGATGGACTTCAAGTGTCTCTTTAATTAGACTTCTTGTGAGGGTGTAGTCGCGATTAAAAATCGATTG
>Ga0208492_1000104_pt1 | contig 87610 bp, 79 predicted proteins | sample Subbioar_CSW14AB_FD_184820 | JGI IMG/M metagenome (GOLD analysis project Ga0208492, IMG submission 184820) | Serpentinite rock and fluid subsurface biosphere microbial communities from McLaughlin Reserve, California, USA - CR12Mar_CSW14AB (SPAdes) | ecosystem: Environmental > Terrestrial > Deep...
CCCCTCCCTCAGGGAGGGTCTTTCGAGGCAGTCTTCTGTGGAACTGGAGTCGGCACAGTTGAAGGCGGCGTGGCTGGCGGCTGCTCGTGATGAGACGATCGCGGCGGAGCTGGAGGCGGTGTATGCGCTGATCGCGGACCAGATCGAGGCGCGGGAGCCGCGGTGTGATGTGTCGGGGCGGTGCTGCCACTTCGAGCAGCATGGGCACCGGTTGTATGTGACGGGGCTGGAGGCGGCGTACACGGTGGCGCGGTTGGGGTTGGTGGGGAGGGAACCGCATCGAGATGAAGACATCTCGATGGCACGAGCGCGGGGTGACTGTCCGTTTCTGGTGGAGGAGCGGTGCTCGGTGCATTTGATCCGCCCGCTGGGGTGCCGTGTGTACTTCTGTGACCCGACGGCGCAGGAGTGGCAGCAGGACTTGAGCGAGCGGACGCTGGCGCTGGTGCGCGCGATCCATGAGCGGCACGGGGTGCCGTACCGGTATGGGGAATGGCGGGGGATTTTGGAGATGCTGGTGTGAGCGCGGACGCACCGCGGCGGACGCGGTACATTGAGGGTGATGGATCGCACCCGGCCTGACGAACTGCTTGTGAACGATGTCCACTCGCGGTTGAACGCGACGCGGGTGAGTCGCATTGAGCTGCCTGAGACCGTGGACGACGTGCGCGAGCTGGTGCGGCGGGCGTCGCGCGACGGTGTGAAGCTGTGCGTGTCGGGTGGGCGGCACGCGATGGGCGGGCAGCAGTTCCGCACCGGGCAGGTCTTGATCGACACGCGGCGGCTGAACGGGATGGTGAACCTTGACCGGCAGCGTGGGCTGCTGCGGATCGGCGCGGGCGCGCAGTGGCCGGAGGTGATCGCGGCGACCCGGGCGGATGACGGTGACAGTGGTCCGCAGTGGGGCATTCGGCAGAAGCAAACCGGCGCGGACTCGCTCACTCTCGGCGGGTCGATTGCGTGCAACGGCCATGGGCGGGGGCTCGAGATGGGTCCGCTGGTTGAGGACATCGAATCGCTGGTGCTGGTCAACGCGACGGGCGAGGTGGTGGAGTGTGACCGGACGCGGACTCCGGAGTTGTTCTCGCTCGTCGTGGGCGGGTACGGACTGTTCGGGGTCGTCATTGAGGTGACGCTGCGGCTTTCGCCGCGGCGGAAGATGCGGAGGTTGGTGGACATCATCGACCTGGAGGACGCGGCGAACGCGGTGTATCGGAAGGTGGATGCGGGGTGTGTGTATGGGGACTTCCAGTACGCGATTGATCCGGGCGAGGACTCGTTCCTGCGGCGGGGCGTGTTCGCGTGCTATCGGCCGGTTGCGGATCACGAGCCGGTGACGGACGCCGATTCGGACCTTGCTCGTGACGACTGGCTGAAGCTGCTCGCGCTCGCGCACACGGACAAACGGCGGGCGTTTCAGCTGTACTCGGAGCACTACCTGCGCAGTCATGGTCGCGTGTACTGGTCGGACACGATGCAGCTGTCGACGTACATCCCGTCGTACTCCGAGTTCCTGGCGGAGCTGTCGGGGGGCGCGAGGGCGCCCGAGTCTCTTGTGATCAGCGAGCTGTATGTGGCTCCGTCCAAGATCATGGCGTTCATGGACCGGGCGCGGGCGGTGCTGCGAGAGCTGGACGCGGAGGACATCTACGGCACGATCCGCGCGATCCAGGCGGACACGACGACGTTTCTGGCGTGGGCGCGGGAGCACGCGGCGTGCGTGATTTTCAACCTGCGCACGCCGCACGCTCCGGAGGGGATCGCGCGCAGCGCCGCGGCGTCGCGGTCGCTGATCGACGCGGCGGCGGACCTGGGGGGGAGCTTCTTCCTGACGTACCACCGGTGGGCGACGCGCGAGCAGGTGCTGCGGTGCTACCCCACGTTCCCCGCGTTCCTGCGCAAAAAGCTCGAGCATGATCCGCGCGAGCTATTTCAGAGTGACTGGTATTGCCACTACCGCGACGTGCTGGGTGCATCCTGAAAGCAAACGCACCCAGCGCAACCGCCCGCCTGATCGCCGCCGCCATGATCCGGGCCGACGCAGCAGGGATGTTGCCGCGCCCCGCCTCGAGAACGGTCGCGCTCTGCCGCGCCATGCTGGGCGGCTCGCGCCTGGACCGGCTGCTGCGTTGGTCCGTTTCGCACGGGCTGCCACTGCTGGCGTGGAGGGCCATCGAGAAGGTGGCCGCGCCCGGCCTGACTCAGCACTTCCTCAGACGCAAAGCCTGGATCGAGCGTCAATGCCGCGAATCCATCGCGGAGGGATTCTCCCAGTTGCTCGTGATCGGCGCCGGCCTCGATACCCTCAGTCTGCGCCTTTGCGAGGCGCAAGCGCTGGCACGGGCCGTTGAAGTCGATCATCCCGCCACACAGCAGCTCAAGCAACTGGTCCCCAATCGGCCCTCTTCGCTGACGCTCGTACCCGCAGACCTGGCGCACACCCCTCTCCTCGCGGCCCTTGGATCAGCATCGCTCACCAACAGACCAACCATCGTGGTGATCGAAGGCCTGCTGATGTACCTGACCCAGGACCAGGTCACCAACCTCCTCCAGCAAGTCGCCAAGTTGCCCGTCCCCCGCGTACGCCTGATCGCGACGGTGTTCGAACGCACCCCAGGCCGTCCGCTCGGCTTCCGCGCAGGCAACTGGCTCGCTGAGCGCTGGGTGAACTGGCGCGGCGAGCCCTTCAAGTGGGGTGCGACGCGCGCGGACGCGGCCGCTCTCTTCACCGCAGCCGGCTTCACGTTGCGAGAATGGGTCGATGAACCAGCCCTCGCCCGTGAGTGGCCCGGCACCATGCTCGAAGGCGAAGTCGAAGTCGTCGCGGATCTCATGGTCTGAGCGCTGCACCGATCTCCCCCAGCCTCGGTCAATCGCTCGCGGTGTGTCGAGAATCCATCCACATCGACTCGCATCATCCTGTCCACCAATGACTTGCGCACATTCTGCGGCCCGATCGAGAAATCCAGCTCGACAAGGCAACCAAACCGAGTTAGGCTTCCGTCATGGTTGCGAACGATCTCCTTACATCGCTGCGGCCCTCGCTCGCACTGCCCGCGCCGGGCACTGAGCAAGGCCGCACGCCAGCTTCGCCGCTAACCGCCGACGACGCCGCTCACGATTCCGACCCCCTCCTCCACACCATCCTCGCCAACAACCTCGACCTCTCCGCCACCCACGCCCAGACCAACCTCCCCCTCCCCACCCTCCTCCGCTTCATCAACCGCCCCGACATCCAGGACCTCATCAACGCCTACCTCCGCACCCGCCTCGCGGCCGCCAACGCCCGCCTCCTCTCCGAAACCCTCGACTCCCGCCTCAAGTCCATCCGCCGCCTCGAAGCCCTCAGCGACACCACCACCGATCCCATCGAACAGCGCCGCCACCAGTCCCTCATCCTCCGCTTCTCCACCCCCATCACCTTCCCCAACTACCACCGAATCCACTCCCAACGCAGCGCACGCCTCACACCCATCCCTGAACTCTCGAATCTCAAATCTGAAATACTGCCTTCCGCCTCTCCCCACCCCACACCCAACATCACCCCCGCCCCCAAATCCGAAATCCCAAATCCCAAATCCGAAATTTCTTCCCCGCCCTCTTCCCCACATCCGACATCCGACATCCCACATCCGACATCCACTCGCCCCCTCCCTCTCTTCGCCGCCCCTTCCGACCTCATCGCCCACTTCGAGCGCCACCTCAAAAAGCAGGACTCCCGCACCGAGCAGGGCCGCGCCGCCGCACTCCTCTCGCTCCACCGCTACTTCACACCCAACGCGACCATCAACAACACCCCGGTCCCCAGCGACCCCGCCGAGTTCGCCCGCACCATCGACCCCACATCCAAGTCCCACCTCATCACCGACCTCGACCGCACCCAGCGCCGCACCCTCAGCCCCGGCGAGTTCTCCCACACCGAGCTGATGTACCTGGTCCGCCGACGCCAGTACGCGATCCGCGCAGAGCTCACCCTCTCGCGCCCCAGCGTCGCCCACCCCTGGCGCATTGAGAAAATCATCACCACCCAGAACACGTGCTAGAGCACGATGTGCGCCGGCTTCGGCGAATCGATCGTGAACCGCTCGCGTGACACCGTCCCGCTCACCTCGCCAAGACTCAGCAGGTTGAGGTCGTCGTTGATGCGCGTCAGCAGGTGGACGGGGCGGCCCCAGATGAGGCGGAGGGCGGAGAGGACTTCCTTGGCGCGGGCGGCTTCGACTTCGACGCCGGAGAACTTGTGGGCGAGGACGAGCTCGCCGCGGTTGAGGTAGTTGGCGTCGACGACGTAGATGAAGGGCTGGCCGGCGTTGGTGATGTGGTGGAGGAGGGTCTGCTTCACGCGGTTGAAGTCGCGGGAGACGATCTTGACCTCGCCGGTCTGCGGGTCGCGCTTGTGCTGGTACATCTTGTGCTTCTCGACGAAGTCCTCGGTCAGGAACTCGTCGATGAAGGAGACGTCGTTGTAGATGCGGCGGACCTCGAAGATCTTCTCGCGGCCCTTCATGGACTTGTCGTCGTAGCGGGCCTTGGCGCCGATCTCGGTGATGTCTTCCCAGCGGGGGCCGTGCTGGCCGGTGTTCCAGCGGCGCTCGATGTCCTTGAAGAGCTCGACGCCGATCTTGTAGGGATTGAAGCCGCCGGGGGGCATGTGGACGACCCCGGAGTGCTGGTCGGCGTAGTGGACGATTTCCTTGGCTTCCAGGAAGTGCTGAGTCATGAGCTTGGAGTGCCAGTAGGTGGCCCAGCCCTCGTTCATGATCTTGGTCATGGCCTGGGGGGCGAAGTAGTAGGCCTCGTCGCGGATGATGGTGAGGATGTCCTGCTGCCAGTCGGCGAGGCGGGCGTGGCGGAGGAGGAAGAGGAGGACGTCGCGGGTGGGGCTGGCGGGGTACTTGGTCTGGGCGGCGAGCTTGTTTTCTTCGTGCTCGCGGCGCTGGCGGTCGAGCTCTTCCTGAGGGTTGATGAAGGGGTCCATGTAGTCTTTGGCGGGGAGCTTCTCGGCCTGGAAGGCGCTCGCGGCGTGGGCCTCGGCGTCGGCGTCGCGGAACTGCTCGGCGTCGCGGAGTGACTGGCCGGGGGCGGCGGAGTGGCGGGGCTCATCGCGCATGACGAAGGGCGAGTGGGGGTCGATGAGGTTTTCGAGGGTGAGGCAGGCGTCGATGAACTTTTCGACGCGTTCCTGGCCGTGACGCTCGATGTGGCGGCGGACGCGGGTGGCGTGGTTGGCCATCTCGTCCATCATTTTGCGGTTGGTTTTGGAGAACCAGAGGTTGTTCTTGAAGAAGTCGGCGTGGCCGTAGACGTGGGCCATGACGAGTTTCTGATCGGTGACGGCGTTGGATTCCTGGAGGTAGGCGTAGACGGGGTCGTTGTTGATGACCATCTCGTAGATGCGGCCCAGGCCGTAGGCGTCGCGCTTGCTGAGCTTTTCGTATTCCATGCCCCATCGCCAATGGGGGTAGCGGGTGGGGAAGCCGCCGTAGGAGGCGATCTGGTTCATGACCTCGAAGGGCAGGACCTCGTAGACGACTTCGTAGAAGTCGAGGCCGTACTCGATCGCCTTGGCCTTGATGGCCTGCATGTGGGCGAGGAGTTCGGGGGAGAGCTCGGTGTGAGGGGTGCCGGGCATGGTGGATTATCGGCTGGAAGACCAAGTCGATACGCAGGGGTGGGTGAAAGAGTTTTAGGTGACGGGGTCGTTGGGCGGAATCGGCGTCGGATTAGACCTGTTTGGCTGGTATGCGCCCAGCCCGCAGTTACATTGGGGTGCGGACAGGAGTATGCGCATGAGGTTTGCAGCTGCGTTAGCGGTGATGGTGGCCGCGTCGGGTTTGCGTGGGGATGTGCTGCGGTGGGTGAACGCGGCGGGTGGGAGCTTTACGGATGGGGCGAACTGGGATGCGGGGCGGGCGCCCACGAGCACGGACTCGGTGGTGTTCGATCTGGATGCGCAGTACACGGTGACGCTGCCGGCAGGGGTGGTGTTGCAGGTGATCGGGGTGGATGTGCTGCGGGGCGGGGTGACGCTGGAGGGGGCGGGCGCGGGGGCGCAGCTGACGCTGGTGTTGAACGGGGAGGGGTGCCGGCTGGTGGTGGGTGATGGGGTGAACGCCGCGCAGCTGACGGTGGTGGAGGCGCAGGTGCGGACGAGCTTTGCGCCCTTCACGGTGAGGGCGGGGGGGATCGCGGTGTTTGGTGTTGGGGGGTCGTACTTCTCGTCGAGCTTCAGCTCGGCGGCGGTGATGGGGGGCGGATCGCTGCGGGTGGAGGGCGGGTCGGTGAGCCCGGGGAACCTGAACATCGGCGGTGTCGCGGTGGTGTCGGCGGGGTACCTGGGCGGGGATGTTGTGATTCTGCAACCGACGGCGCACGTGCTGGCGGTGGGAGCGGATGCGCGGTTCAGGTACGAGAGTGGGATGACGCTGCGGGGGCTGGTGGAGGTGACGCAGGGGGCGGAGCTGGCGTCGTTCAGCAGCCAGAACCCGGGGGTGGTGGCGGAGGGGTGCGAGCTGCGGCTGAGCAATAACGGGCGGGCGAACATCGTGTCGTACCGCAATGACGCGGCGAGCGTGGTGACGCTGAGCACGGGGGCGCAGTGGAACTCGGTGGGCACGTCGTCGGAGTATCGCGGGCCGTTTATCGCGGGGCCGGTGACGACGGTGCGGCTGTCGGGGACGTACTTCGCGGGGGTGGAGGTGGACCAACTGGCGGTGAACTCGCTTGGCGCGGCGGTGGACCTGCGGGCGGGGCTCACGGCGGAGATTGATGCGTTGTTTCATCCGCCGACGCCGGTGGTGCGGCGGACGGAGACGACTTTCACGACGACGGCGCTGGCGGGGCCGCTGACGGTGCGGGTGCGGCATCCCAACGCGCTGCGGATCGGGGATGTGATCCCGATCCTGGAGCACAACACGAGCACGACGGGGGCGTTCTCGCAGCTGATCGCGCCGGCGCTGGGGGGCGGGATGGTGCTGGAGATGTACACGGAGGGGACGCCGCTGACGACGTTCGTGCGGGTGGTTGCGGGAGCGCCGTCGTGCTACACGTCGGACTACAACGGGGATGGGGACTTTGGGACCGATCAGGACATTGAGGCGTACTTCGCGTGCCTGGGCGGGGTGTGCTGCGCGACGTGCGGCACGGCGGACTTCAATGGGGATGGGGACTTTGGGACGGACCAGGATATTGAGGCGTTCTTCAGGGTGTTGAGCGGGGCGGCGTGCTGAGGGGAAGAGAACGCGGAGGTTGCGGAAGGGGCGGGGGTGCGCGGAGGAAGGCAGCGGAAGTTGTGAACGCAGAGTTCGCAGGGGGCGCGGAGAGAAAGGCCCGGGGTCAGCGGGCGGAGGCGACGAACAGTCCGAAGCCGGTCAGCGAGAGCACCCAGCTGCCGATGATCAAGAGCAGTTGATTCTCGCTGCTGGCCCGCTGAAACTGGCCGCGTCTACGGGCGAGGGAGAACAAGCACGCGGTGCCGATGACGGCGGCCGGGAGCGAGACGTAGAGGAACATGCCGGAACCGCCCGGTGCGCCGCCGCGGCGGATCGAGATTGAGATCCAGAACACCAGGATGAGGACTTGGAATCCGACGCCTACTGCGAGGCCGATGAGCGCGGCGAGGAAGCGGCCCCAGCGGGGTTCGGCGAGGGCGACGCGGAGGACGAGGGGTTGGGCGCACTCGGGGCAGGAGGAGGAGTTGAGGCCGCGGAGGTTGTAGTTGCAGGCGGGGCAGGGAACGTCGTGGTCGGCGACGAACTGCTGGAGGAGGGTGGCGCGCTCGTCTGTGACTGGTGAGTTATCGAGCGGCACACCAGGTACTCCAGCAGGAGCGGAGGGCGGACTCCATGCGGCGGGCGAAGGCGGGCGCGTCGCAGAGAGGTGAGGCGAGCAGCTTACCGGGGAGCGATGCGCGGAGTTGCGAGCGGCGGGCGGGGTCGTTGGCGAGGGCGGTGGCGCGGGCGATGTAGTCGGGTTCGGTGGCGGCGATGAGCTCGGGGTGGCCGACGTTGGTCAGTATGGAGACGCCGACGCGGCCGGGGTGTTGATCGCCGGCGAGGGTGATGACGGGGACACCCATCAGGAGGGCTTCGCAGGTGGTGGTCGTGCCGTTGTAGGGGAAGGGGTCGAGGGCGATGTCAATGCGGGCGTAGAGGGCGAGGTGCTCGGCGGTGGTTTTGGTGCGGGGGAGGAAGTCGATGCGGGCGGGGTCGGCGCCGGCGGACTTGAAGCGGGCGAGGACGCCGGCGCGGAGGCCGTGGTCGTCGGGATGGCCGCCTTTAAGGAGGAGGCGGGCGTTGGGGGCGTGCGCGAGGATTTGGGACCAGGTGTGGATGACGGAGAGGTTGAGTTTTTGGGGGGTGTTGAAGGAGCCGAAGGTGAGGGGGGAGGAAGAAATTCCGGATTTCGGATTTGGGATTTCGGATTTGGGAGTGGGCGCGAGATTGGTGGGCGGCTTGTAGCAGAGGAAGGACGGGTCCAGGCGGAGGAGGTTTTCGGTGGTGTTTGACTCTGTCCCGATGGGGTCGGTGTGGGAGTCGATGAGGCGGTAGTCGATGGTGGTGAGGCCGGTGGTGTTGGGGTAGCCGAGGTAGGTCAGCTGCACGGGGGCGGGGCGGCGGTGCATGGCGGCGAGGCTGTGGGCGTGGGTGTGGCCGCTGAGCTCGATGAGGAGGTCCACCTTGTCCGCGTAGATTTTTTCGGCGAGGGCGTGGTCGGAGATGTTGTCCATGACGTGCCACTGGCCGCGGAGGCGGGTGGTGATGAGGGCGCGGAGGCGGGCGGTCACGGCGTCGGCGATGCGGTTGGTCTGGTAGACGATGAGCTCGAGTTGGGTTGGGTCCGCGTGCTCGAACCAGGGCTCGATGAAGTAGGCGACGGAGTGCTGGCGGAGGTCGGGGGAGAGGATGCCCACGCGCAGGCGCTTGGCGGGGTCGCGGGGGTTTGAGTAGGTGCGCGGCGGGGAGGGGTCGGTGTATTCCAAGAGCTGCGCGTAGCGGCGGTGGGCGGCGAGGGACTCCTCTGGCGTGACGCTGGGGAGGTAGTTGAGCATGAGGGCGAGGCCGCTGGCGAGGAGGGGGTTGTGGGGGTGGCGGGCCGCGGCGGCGCGGGTGATGGCGACGCACTCTTCGATGCGGCCCAGGTTGAGGAGTGACGCGGCGAGGAGGGCCTGGAGGCCTTCGTCGTCGGGGTTCGCGGCAAGGCCTTCGCGGGCGATGGCTTCGGACTGTGCGGGGAGCTCGAGCTGCTCGAGGGTGGCGGCGAGCTGGTAGGTGAGGGCGGGGTGGTTTGGGTGTTGCGAGAGTGCGCGGCGGAGGAGGTCGGCGGCCTTCTGCGGGTGGTTCTCGATGGAGAGGAGGCGCGCGAGCTCGACCTGGAAGTGGGGCTCGGTGGGGAGCAGGTCGGCGGCGCGCTGGGCGTAGTGGAGGGCCTGCGGGGTCTGGCCCAGGGCGAGGAAGACGGCGGACATGGTGCTGGCGACGGCGGGGTCTTTAGGCGAAGACTGGGCGAGGCGCTGGCACATGACGCGGGCCTGCTCGGGGTTGGAGTGCAGGAGGGCGTGGATGTGCTGGAGTTTGGAGGGGAGCGAGGACATTTGGGGGAGGAAGAAATTTCGGATTTGGGATTTGGGATTTCGGATTTGGAGGCAGAGGCAGAGGCAGAGGCAGAGGCAGAGGCAGAGAAGATCAAATTTGAAATTGGAAATTTGAAATCGAAGAGATGAGCTATGCGTGCGCCAGAAGTTTGATGGCGTAGTCGCGTGCTTGGTGTTCGGCGTGGGTGCAGTCGTCGAGGGTGCGCATGGGGGTTGGGCTGATGGCCTCGACGGTTTCGAGGACGGTGTCGATGACGGCGCCGAAGCGGAGGTTGGGTGAGGCGAGGAAGGCGCTCACGGCGGTTTCGTTGGCGGCGTTGAGGATGGCGCCGGCGGTGCCGCCCTGGTTGATGGCGCGGTAGGCGAGGTTCAGCAGGGGGAAGCGGGCGTGGTCGATGGGCTCGAAGTTGAGCGAGCTCAGGGCGGTCCAGTCGAGCTTGCGGGAGTTGGACGGGGCACGCCAGGGCCAGGCGAGGGCGTGCTGGATGGGGGTGCGCATGTCGGGCGCGGCGAGCTGCGCGATGGCGTTGCCATCCGCGAACTCGGCGATGGCGTGAACGAGGGATTGGGGGTGGACGAGGGCCTCGATCTTCGCGGCGGGAATCGCGAAGAGCCAGTGGGCCTCGATGATCTCGAGGGCCTTGTTCATGAGGGAGGCGGAGTCGATCGTGACCTTCTTGCCCATCGACCACGTCGGGTGCTTGGAGGCCTGATCGGCGGTGGCGTCCCAGATCTCAGCGCGGGTGGCGGCGCGGAAGGGGCCGCCGCTGGCGGTAAGGATGACGCGGGTGAGGTCGTTGCTGACGGTGAAGGGGGGCGGGCAGGTGACGTCGAGGCACTGCCAGAGGGCGGCGTGCTCACTGTCGACGGGGAGGAGCTTGACCTGGTTGGCGATGGCGCGCGGGACGATGAGGGCGCCGGCGGCGACGAGGGTTTCTTTGTTGGCCAGCGCGATGTCGCGCTTGAGGTCGATCGCGGCGAGGGTGGCGCGGATGCCGGCGGAGCCGACCATGGCGGTGACGACGAGGTCGCAGTCCGTCGTGGTCACGAGGTCAAGGGCGGCGTTGGGGGAGTCGGCGGCGCAGGCGGAGCTGCGGACGTTGAAGCGGGCGGATTGTTCGGCGAGGAGGGCTTTGTTGGAGCCGGCGCAGAGGCCGACGACTTCGAAGTTGATGGGGGATTCGTTGCGGTCGTAGAGGGTGTTGAGGTGCGCGATGACGTCGAGGGTCTGGGTGCCGATGGAGCCGGTGGAGCCGAGGATGATGATGCGTTTGGTCATGCGGGGTGCATCGTGTACGACGAGCACCCCTCCGGGGTGCGGACCTTCGCGCGATCAAACCGGGGGTGTCGCTCGCGGACTCGCTCCACCCACGGCTACTTACGTACAGGCCTACGGCCTGAAGACATCGAGTCACGAACGGGTGAGGCACAAGAAGGGACCACCGAGATGAGGACATCTCGGTGGCACGTGATCATTCCGGCTTGGCCTTTCGGTTCAGTTCGCTGGCTCCGAGTTTGCGGCGGATGGCGCCGTAGAGGGTGCGGGGCTTGGGGGCCGCGGCGGGGGCGGGGGCTGGTGCCGGGCGTGGTTCGCGCGGGGGTTGCTGGGGCTGGGGGCGGGAGGGGCGGTCGTCGCGCGGGGGCTGGTCGCGGGTGTTGCGGTTGTCGCGTCCGCCGTCACGCTGGTCGCGGTTGTCACGCGGGGGTGCGCCGCGGCCGTCGCGATTGTCACGGCCGCCTTGGGGGTTGCCGCGGGAGCGGTCGCCCTGGGGGGCGGGTTGCTGCTGCTGGCGCGGGGGCTGTTGGGCCTGTGGGGCTTGTGGGGCCTGACCGTCTTGCGGCGCGCCTCCGGCGGCGCCGCCTCGGCCGCCGCGGCCGCGACGGCGGCGACGGCGACGACCGCCTTGGCGCTGTTCGCCGTCCTGCGGACCATCGGGGCCGCCGGGGCCGTCGTTGGGTTCGCCGGTGTCGGGGCCTTCGTCGCCCTGGTCGGCGTGGTCGCCCTGGTCACGGTCGTTGATGGGCGCGGGTGGGCGGGGCTCGCGGGGGAGCTGGCCACCCTCGGCTTCGAAGTCGGCGGCGGCGGCGGCTTCGGCCTCGTTGAGGGGGGCGCGGGGCATGGGCTCGGCGTGGTCGCCGTTGATCGGCGCGTGGGGAGCTTGGCCGTTCTGCGGGGCCATATCGCTGGCGCCTTCGCGGTTGCGGCCTCGGCCGCCGCGACGGCGGCGGCGGCGACGGCGGGGACCGCCTTCACCACCTTCGCCGGGTTCACCGGCGGGCTGGCCCTGGTCATCGCCTTCGAAGTCTTCGTCACCTGCTGGTGAAGACTGCGGCGGGATGGGAGCGCCCTGCGTGCGCGCATCGTCCACGAGCTCGGGGGAGCTGTCGGCGAGGTTGGGGTTCACGACGGGCGCGTCGCCCCACTCGGGGTCCACGGCCTGCGATGCGATGAGGTCCGCGTCGGGGCCGGTGTTGTCGCGGTCGCGGGGTGCGGGGGCGTTGCGGTCCGGGCGGGGGCCGCGTTGCTCGCGCGGGCCTTGCTGGTCGCGGCGGCCGTCGGGACGGGGACCGCTGGACGAGCGGCTATCGGGGCGGGCATCGCGGTTGCCGCCTTGGCGCTGGTCGCGCTGCGGCTGCTGGGTCTGCTGAGTCTGCTGGGGACGGCGCTGATCGGGGCCGGCCCGGAGGGGCGGCCTACCTTGCGGACCACCTTGGGCCCCACCACTGCGGCCGCGACCGCCACGGCGACGGCGGCGACGGCCACCTTCGACGGCCTGCTCGCCCTGGTCCTGCTGGGCGGACTCGGTGTCGTTGGCGTCCACATCGTCGATCTCGATGGGGTGGACCGCTTCTTCGTCTTCGAGCGCAGGGTCGGGGTCCGGGGGGAGCGCGGCGACTTCCTCGTCGGGGCTCATGGCCCAGTCGGCGGGGGTGGGCTCTTCCCACTGCACGAGGTTGCGGGGCTTCTTGGGCTGGGGGAGGTTGGCGGTGTCGATGTCCGCGGTCTGCGCGTCATAGGCGTAGAAGGTGACGCGGTCCACGGGGACGGTCTCGCTGACGCGGACGTCCACGTGCTTGCCGTAAGTGCGCTCGGTGCGGGAGAGGAGCTGGCGCTTGGTGCTGAGGAGCTCGCTGGCGACGCGGGGGGCGACGACCATCTCGACCTTGTTCACCTTCTCAAGGTCCAGGATGGCCGCCATGTCGCGGAGGGCGTCGGCGGCGACGGAGTCGGGGCGCTGGAGCATGCCGCGGCCGCGGCAGGTGGGGCAGTCGGTGAAGTGGACGGACTCGTGGCTGGGGCGCATGCGCTGGCGGGTCATCTCGAGGATGCCGAACTCGGAGATGTTGAGGACGGTGGTCTTGGCGCGGTCGCGCTTGAGGCGGTCCTTGAAGCGGTTCTCGATGTCCTTGCGGTGGCGCGAATCGCGCATGTCGATGAGGTCGTTGATGACGATGCCGCCCATGTCGCGGAGGCGGAGCTGGCGGCAGATCTCGTCGACGGCCTCGAGGTTGGTCTGGTAGGCGTTGGTCTCGGCGTCGCGGGAGTCGCGGGACTTTCCGGAGTTGACGTCGATGGCGACGAGGGCCTCGGTCTGGTCGATGACGAGGCGGCCGCCGCTCTGGAGGGGGACTTCGCGCGCGTGAATGAGCGCGATCTGGCGCTCGATGCCGAACGCGTGGAACATCGGGCTCTTGTCGGGGAAGTGCAGGAGCTTGGTGGTGCCGCGGGGCGCGACGATCTTCATGAAGCGGGAGGCGCGGCGGAGGGCGAGCTCGTTGTCGATGATGACCTCGCCGATCTCGTTGGTGAGCATGTCACGCAGCGAGCGGACGAGGAGGTCGGACTCGGAGTAGAGGAGGCGCGGCTTGCCGCCGGTCTTGAGGCGACGGTCCATGTCCTTCCAGAGGCGCTGGAGGTAGGCGAGGTCGCGCTTGAGCTCGGCCTTGGTGCGGGACATGCCGGCGGTGCGGAGGATGAAGCCGAAGCCCTCGGGGAGCTCGAGCTGGTCGAGGATGGCGCGCATCTCGCGGCGGAGGTCTTCGTCCTCGACCTTGCGGGAGACGCCGACCTTGTCCATCTGCGGCATCATCACCAGGAAGCGGCCGGGGATGCTGAGGTAGCTGGTGACGGTGGGACCCTTGCTGCCCACGCCTTCCTTCAGGACCTGGACGATAACTTCGTCGCCACGGCGGAGTGCGGCCTGGATGGGCGGGCGCTCGCGGCGGGGGGTCTTGAAGCCGACGCGCTCGGTGGTGTCGCCGTCTTCGCCGGGGAAGTAGCGCGGGTGGAGGTCGGTGACGTGGAGGAAGCCGTTCTCGCCGCAGCCGAAGTCGACGAAGGCGGCCTGGATGGCGGGCTCGACGTTGACGACCTTGCCGACGTAGATGTTGCCGACGCGGGAAGCCTGGGAGAACTTTTCGACGTGGAGCTCTTCGAGCTTGCCGTCTTCAACGATTGCCACGCGGCACTCTTCGCCGGGGACATAGTTGATGAGCATCTGGGCTTGGGGGGGAGTGGATTCGGGAGGCATGAGGCCCTTTCGACCGCCGTGATGGCGGGGGGCGCAGCGGAAGGCGGCGCCGAGTGAGGGCGGTGGGCTGGTCGTTGGATCGGATCGCGCCGGAAGAACGCTCGATCGGGGCCTGTTGAGAGGACCCGCGCTCTGTGTTGCCGAACCGTCGCGGGGCGGGCTGTGAAGCCTCGGCCCAAAGGATGCGACGGGGCTGCAAGAGCCTCGCCCGACCGGGGGATCTGCTGGCCTGCCCGTGGGGGCTGGGGCGCGATCGTCCTGGTCGTCTGGTCGCTCGAAGGAGCCCGGCTCGGAGAGGCGGGCCACCAAAGAGGACCAAGTTTGCCCGGCACGACGCGGATCGATTGGACCCGTGCGCCGCACCGCTTATTTGTGCTCCGTTGGCCCCTTATTCGGCGGAACGACCGTCGAAGGCCTCGGGAACGATTTTTCGAGCCCGGTCCCGCAACAGAGCGGAAACCTGGACATCGGAATCGAGCGTCAGGGCCTGTCGGGCCACGCGCTCGCACTGCTGGACGGTCACGCTCCGGATGAATCGCTTCAACGGGGGAATGACCGAACTGGTCACGGAGAGGGTACGCAACCCGAGGCCGATCAGCAACATGGCGTATTCGAGGTCGCCCGCGGCCTCGCCGCAGCAGGAAACGGGGGTTTCGTGGCGGCGGGCGGCGCGGGCCACATCGCGGATGAGCTTGATGACGGCGGGGTGCGTTGGACGGTAGAGGTGGGCGACACGCTCGTTGATGCGGTCCACGGCCAGGGTGTACTGCACGAGGTCGTTGGTGCCGATCGAGAAGAAGTCCACCTCGCGGGCGAAACTCTCGGCCTGGATGGCGGCGCTGGGGACCTCGACCATCATGCCGACCTCGATGTCGCGGTCGAACATCAGGCCCTCTTCTTCCAGGTCCTCCATGACGTCGTTGAGGATGAACTTGGCCTGGCGGAGCTCGCCGATGCTGGTGATCAGCGGGAACATGAGCTTGATGGGGCCCAGGGCGCTGGCGCGGAGGATGGCCCGCAGCTGGCGCTTGAACATGGGGATGCTGCGAAGGCAGTAGCGGATGGAGCGGTTGCCCAGGAAGGGGTTGCGCTCGGGGTTTTCCTCGCGGGACTGGGTGTACTTGTCGGCGCCGAGGTCGACGGTGCGGATGGTGAGCTCGCGGCCCCGGGCGAGCTCGACGCAGCGCTTGTAGGCCTTGAAGTGGTCGGCCTCGGTAGGCTCGGTATTGGTGGTGAGGTAGAGGTATTCGGTGCGGTAGAGGCCGACGCCCTCGCCGCCGGACTTGAAGACCTTGGTGACCTCTTCGGGGAGCTCGATGTTGCCGAAGGCGTGCACGGCGACGCCGTCTTCGGTGATGGCGGGGAGGTCGGTGACATCGGAGAGGGCGACGCGGTAGAGGCGGCGCTGCTCGATGTAGCGGCGGTGGTCGGCGAGGGTGCCTTCATCGGGGTCGAGGAAGACGACGCCCTTGTCGCCGTCGACGATGACGGGCATGCCGTCGTAGGCGTGGCGGAGCAGGTTCTGGCAGCCGACGACGGCGGGGATCTCGAGGGCCTTGGCGATGATGGCGGTGTGGCTGGTCATGCCGCCCAGGTCGGTGGCGAAGCCGAGGATCTTGGTGCGGTCAAAGCCGGCGGTCTGCGAGGGGGTGAGGTCGCGGGCGACGATGACGGTGCCCTCGTCGGGGGCGGAGACCTTCTTGCGCTGCTCGCCGGCGAGGTGGGCGAGGAGGCGTTGGCAGAGGTCGTGGAGGTCGTTGACCTTGGTGGCGAAGACCGAGTCGCCGGCGTGCTTGAAGCGGTCGGCGAGGGAGGCGAAGGTCTGGTCGGCCGCGAACTCGGCGGAGACGCGGTCCTTCTCGATCATGGACTTGATCTGGCGGACCAGGGTCGGGTCCTGGAGCATGCCCACGTGGAAGCGGAAGATGCCGGCGGTCTCTTCGCCCATTTCCTTCTGGGCGCGGTCGTGGACGCGCTTGATGTCGGCGACGGAGGCGACGATGGCGGTGTCGAGGCGGGAGAGCTCGGCGGGGATGGCGACCTGGGGGATGGTGCGGCGGGTGACGTGGTGGCCTTCGTCATCGATGACCAGGACGCGGCCGATGACGATTCCGGGGGAGACGGGGAGGCCCTTAAAGACCTGCATCGCGGGCAGGCTGGGGTCGCGCGGCGGCGGGGCCACCTCAGGGGCAGACGGTGGCGGGGGAGGCGGGGCTTTGGTGGGGCGCTTCTTGGGCACGCGGGCGGTCACTTGGGCTTGGTAGTCGCGGGAGGGCGATTTGGGATGTTTGTGGGGTCTGGAGCTGGGGGGTTGGTGGGTGTGGAGAGTTGGGTGGTGATTCTAACGGTTTGTTGGGGGGGGCTTGACTAGGCGTGCAAGTTTGGCTCTGATTGTGTATGTTGTGGGGGTCGGAACGACCCTCTGGAGGGTCCGCCCAGCCGTGAGTGGCGAGGCGTTGACCGAACTCTCGACCAGTCGGTTGGCCTTTCAGGTTGAAAGTCAGGCCAAAAGACTGAAGATCGCAAAGGAAAGTTCATCGCGCAGGGTGCCTTTTGCTGACGATCAGCGGCCCTGCTGAAGTGGTTGAAGAAGAAGGTTCCATTGAGCGGGAGCGGCGGTCCGTTCCCGCGCAAGGCCGATAACCGCGGTGTGTGTTGGTGAACCCGTAGGTGCGGGGCCGTGGAAGTTGGTGCAGTCTCTGCGAGCACGGGAATCGACCCGGCGGGCCTGACTGGCGGTGCCAGTGGTCTGCGAGCGCGGGGGCCGAGCGGGATTGTCCGGAGTTTGGATACCGCGCTGGATGCGCGGGGGAGTGGCAGTATGGATATGCAAGGGGGCGGCCCTCGTCGCCGTCGGCGTCGCGGACGCGGCGGGCGTGGCGGCGGTGGCGGTGGCGGGTTTCAAGGTGGTCAGCAGGGCGGGCCGGGTGGGACTGCGACGCAGGGTCCGCCGCCGGGGCAGTACGGACAGGGGGGAGGCCAGGGGCAGGGTGGGCCGCGGCCACAGGGCGGGGGGCAGCAGTTTCAGAATGCGCCGCCGCAGGGGCAGTATCAGAACGGGCAGCCTCAGGGGCAGCGGCCCCCGATGGGGAATCAGGGCGGGCATGGGAGCCATGGTGGTGGGCAGCAGTACCAGGGCTCGCAGGGTGGGTTTGGGGGGAATGGGCCGCAGCAGAGGCCGCGGACTTTGGATGTGGATGGGAAACCGATCGACCTGCCGGAGAACTGGCGGCGGTTTGAGGACCTGACGTCGGTGGACCCGGCGCCGCGGCTCACGCTCGAGTATCCCGGATGCCCGGCGTCGTGCCGGTTGATCGATTTGTTCTGCCCGATCGGGCGGGGGCAGCGTGGGCTGATCGTGTCGCCGCCCAAGGCGGGCAAGACGACGCTGCTGAAGGACATCGCGACGGCGCTTCTACGCAACCACCCGGATGTGGAGGTGGTGGTGCTGCTGGTGGACGAGCGGCCGGAGGAGGTCACGGACTTCCGGCGGACGTTTGTTTCGGCGGCGGCGCTGGGGGCACAGGCGCTGGCGGATGAGATGCTGGCGCGGGGCGAGGGGCCAAGGTTGGTCGCGGAGGCCGGAGCGGGGGGAGGTCCGGTGACGCCGACGCCGCAGCGCTGCCGTGTGATTGCTTCGAGCAATGACCACAACGTGGACCGGCACATCTTTGTGTGCACGGACACGATTGAGCGGTGCAAGCGGATGGTGGAGGCGGGCAAGCACGTGGTGGTGCTGATGGACTCGCTGACGCGGGTGGGGCGTGCGTTCAACCAGAGCCGCAAGCACGCGAGCAGCGGGCGGACGATGAGCGGCGGGCTGGACAGCAAGGCGCTGGAGGTGCCGCGGCAGCTGTTCGGCGCGGCTCGGAACACCGAGGAAGCGGGGAGCCTGACGATCATCGCGAGTTGCCTGGTGGACACCGGAAGCCAGGCGGATCAGGTGATCTTCGAGGAGTTCAAGGGCAGCGGCAACATGGAGCTGATCCTGGACCGAAAGATCGCGGAGCGGCGGATGTTCCCGGCGATCAACCTGGCGGAGAGCGGGACGCGAAAGGAGCACCTGCTGTTGACGGAGCAGGAGGTCAAGACGATGACGGCGCTGCGGAGGAGGCTGCTGACGATGCCGCCGCCGCAGCAGGTGGAGCAGCTTTTGGCGGCGTTGAAGCGGTTTCCGACGAATGCGGGGTTGGTGGGGAGTGTGAGCTGAGGATCGATGGATCAGTCGTGCTGGCGATGCCTTCGTCGACGCAAGGCCGCGAGTGAAGCAAAGCCGATCCAACACAGCGAACCGGGCGCCGGAACGGTCGCCACCCATGCCTGCCGCTGGCCTTGTGGGTCGATGCCCTCGCCACAGATCACACGTCCGTCGAAAGAGAGGCCGGTGGCAGCGGTGATGGACCAGCCGGAGAAGTCGCATCCCGCCTCGGCGAGCACCTGCTGGATCGAGAGCACGCCGCGCGACGCTGTCCAATATGTGCTGCCTGAAAGGAAAACGGTGCCGTCTGCCGAAACTCGGGGCTCATAGCCAAAGCTCACCGGAGACAGAGGGGTAATGAACTGGTAGCCGCCAGATTCTGTCCAGCGGAAGGCCTGCGTGCCGTTGTTGACAAAGCCGGCGATAACAGACCCGTCGGGCGTAATGTCGTAAGCGCAGGCCGCTGCCTTGAGCACGCGTGATTCATAAGTGCAGTTTGAGGCCCTTGGGGCTCGATCAGGCCGCGGTCGCACCCAACTCCTGGCCGTCGATGCCGAGGGTTGAGTCAGAGAGCGTGGAGGTCTGGGCTTCTCGCTGCGAGGTGGAGGCCTCGATGCGCGTGGCGACGCCGCCGTGCCAGCCGCTGTTGGGGACGCCGGCGGCGGCCATGGCGAGGCGCATGCCGTCGACGGGGTCGGCCTTGTGGCGCCAGTCGGCTAGGACTTCGCGGCTGGCGGCGCGGTAGCGGTTGAGGTTGCGGTCGTCGGTGGCGTCGAGGAGCGCGGTGGTGAGCTGGGCGAGGTTGCCCTTGTCGAAGGTGCGGCCGTTGACGCCGTCTTTGACGAGCTCGTGGGCGGCGCCGACGACGTTGCTGGACACCATCGCGAGGCCCGCGGCGGCGGCCTCGTTGACCACGACGCCCCAGGGCTCGTAGTCAGAGGCGAGCGCGAAGACGTGGGAGGCGCGGTAGAGGGCGCTGATCTCGGCCTGGTCGCCGATGAAGCCGGTGAAGATGACGCGGCCTTTGAGCGGCTCGGGGACGCGGGCCTTGAGGGCGTCCATGTTGGGGCCGCTGCCGATGACGACGAGCTCGAAGTCGGGGCGCTCTGCCGCGATGTTGCTGAAGGCGTCGATCACGAGGTCGACGCGCTTGACGTCGATGAGACGGCAGCAGGTGACGATGCGGCGGCGGTGCGGGCGGAGGGCGTGGCGGCGGCAGGCGGCGCGGGACTCCTCCTCGGTGATCTGGTCGATGAGGGAGTAGTCGGGCTCATAGGGGCTGATGAAGGTCTGGGCGCCGGTCGCGCCGTACTTCGCGAAGTACTCAGCCCCCAGGCGGCCGCAGACCATGACGCCCGAGACGGAGCGGACGACTTGGGTGACGACGATCTTCTTGATCTTGGCCTTGAGACCCTGGGCGAGGTCGCCGCGGGAGTTGGAGTCGGCGACGAGGTAGCAGGGGACTTTGTTGAGCCGGCACCAGGCGATGACGCGGATGCGGGTTGCGTCGTGATAGCCACCGATGAACACGGCCTTGGCGTCGTTCTGCTTGAGCCAGGCGATGATCTCGCCGGCCTTGGCCCAGTCACGGCGGAGCCACTTGCGCTGACCGAGCTCATTCACGGGCTGCCCGGATCCGAAGTAGATCGGGTTGATTTCGTCGTGGTGCTCTTTCTCCCAGCCTTGGTCCGCCTGGTCGTGGGTGAATATCGAGGCGAATCGAACGCCCGGCACTTCTGAGACCAGCCGGCGGGTCAGGTGCAGGCGGTAGGGAGTCTGGACATTGAAGATGAGCGCCACCGTGGGGCGGGCGGAATCGGGCAGGACGGAATGCGCGGTTGCAATCATGTTCGGGTTCCGTCCGTAGTTCCGGCGCGGTGTGCGCCGTTTGGACCATGCATCCGATTTGGGAGGCTCGCCAACGAAGTCCGAGATTGGTTGTAAATGGTTTGGGAATCAGCGGATATGGGCGTGGCGAAAGGGCGCGGATATGGCGGCAGCCGTGGCTTCCACCTGGGAATCGGCCGTTGGACGGTTCAGCCCGTGGAGGTTTCGGTCTTCAGCCGAGCGACGGGATCGTGCCGGCGGCGGCGGCGATGGGGCGCGGGGCGATGACCCCGAGGTGGGAGAGGGCGGCGGTAAGGCCTTGGACGGGGTCGCCGCGGCGGCGCCAATCTTCGAGGAGCATGGGCGAGTTGGCGCGGTAGATGGGGTTGCGGTGCGGGTCCGTCACGTCGCGGAGGGCCTCGATAAGGAGGCGGAGGTTGCCGACGGGGAAGTAGCGGCCGTTGACACCCTCAGCGACGACCTCGGGTGCGGCGCCGACGATTGAACTGACGGCCAAGGCCATTCCCGCGGCGACGGCCTCGCAGATGACCAGGCCGAAGGGCTCGTACTCGGCGGTGTGGACCAGGACATGGGAGCCGCGGTAGAGCGCGCTGACTTCCCTCTGGTTGCCGACGAAGCCCGTGAACGTGATGCGGTGCTTGAGGTTTGCGGGGACTCGGGCTTTGAGTGAGTCGTGGAGCGGTCCGCTGCCAATGACGACGAGGTCCCATTCGGGGCGGTCGTGGGCAATCGCGAGGAAGCCGTCGATCGCAAGGTCGACACGCTTGACGTCGATGTGGCGTGAGCAGGCGACGATGCGTTTACGGGCAGGATCGAGGGCGTGTTTTGCGAGGACGGGCGCGATATCGGCGTCGGTCAGGGACTGGATGAGCGCATAGTCGGGTTCGACGGGGCAGATAAAGATGCGCTCGTGGGGGAAGTCGTAGCTGGTGAAGTAGTCAGCGCCGTTGCGGCCGCAGACGAGCACGGCCTTGACCATGCGGTGCATGGCCTTGAAGAACTGACGTTTGACGAAGGCGCGGAGATGCGTGGGGCGGCGGGCTCGGACGTTGCTGTCGGCGTAGAGCAGGACTGGGATGGCGTGGGTGTGGCACCAGCGGATGACGAGGGCGCGGCACAGGTCGGCGTAACCGCCAATGACCAACGCCTTGATGTTGTTGTCCTTGATCCACTGGATGACGCGACGGGACTTCTGGTAGTCGGTGAGGAGGCTCGTCAGGAAGGGGCCGTGAACGCCCTCGCCGGGGCCGACGCAGGTGGGGCGGATGGCGGCGGCTTCGGCGAGGGACCAGGGCTGGTCGGCCTGCTCGTAGAGAGAGCAGGTGGCGATGGTGACGGCGGGGATCTCGCGCGAGAAGCGGAGGAAGAGGTGGACCCAGTAGGGGGTGAGGACGTTGGTGACGAAGCCGACGGTGGTGTCGGTTTGGGCGCGGGCGAGCGGCTTGGAGGGGGCCGTAACCGGTGGGGCGACAGGGTCCTGGGTGTGGGCGGGCAGGGGATGAGGGGTGATGGAAGACACTGGAAGTACTCTATCGGCGGGGTGAGTGAGGCTGGTTTGGGAGGGAGTGCAGTTTGGTTGCGATTGAGTCTCAACTGCGCTACCGTTGAGCTGGTTAGGGGTGGCGTGTTTGCCGTTGAGGATCGATATGGGCACTGGCTGTTCAGAGTGTTGCGAGGGGTCGGACTCGGTGCCGGTGGTGGTGACCTGCCGTGTGGGCGTGGGTGGGCCGCGGGTTGAGGCGGGGCCGACGATGGCGTTGACGGGGCTGCGGCCGGGGCAGACGGCGGTGGTCCGGGCGACGGACCTGGAGGCGGGGGACGCGGACCTGCTGCGGGCGATGGGGCTGCGGCTGTCGGCGCGGGTGCGGCTGTGCCGGTTGGGCGAGCCTTGCATCGTTGAGGTGATGGGCGGGGGCGAGAGCTGTGATCGCAAGGGCGGGTGCGTGTGCCGGATCGGGCTGGCACGGCCGCTCGCTGAGAAGGTCCTCGTGGGCAGTGTCGAGGGCGGATGAGCACGCTTGCTACCGGACCAACGGCGGGTGAGCAGGGCTCCGGGCCTGTCGTGCCGACGCGCGTTGCGCTGATTGGCAATCCGAATACGGGCAAGACGACGCTGTTCAACCGGCTGTCAGGGCTGCGGCACAAGACGGGGAACTTCCCCGGGACGACGCAGGAGGCGCGGCGGGGGACGGTGCGGGTTGATGAGGCGAGCTTTGAGCTGATCGACCTGCCGGGGATCTACTCGCTGGAGCTTGAGCAGAGCGAGGCGGAGGTGTGCCGGCGGGTGCTGGCGGGAACGCTCGCGACGCCGGGGCACGGGGCGAGCGCGCCCGATGGCGTGTGCGTCGTGCTTGACGGGACGAACCTGGCGCGGAACCTGGTGCTGGCGGGCGAGGTGCTGCGGCGGCGGCTGCCGACGGTCGTCGCCATCAACATGATGGACCTGGCGCGGCGGCGGGGGCTGGTGATTGATCTGGCGGAGGTGGAAGAGAAGCTGGGCTGCCGTGTGGTGGGGTGTAGTGCGCGGAAGGGCGAGGGGGTTGAGGAGCTTCGGGCGGCGCTGATGCAGGCGCGGGTGCCGAACCGGACGCCGCCGGGGACGCGCGAGGGCGTGGAGCAGTGGGCGGATCAGGTGTTTGCGGTGGCGACGGCGCATGTGGAGACGGGGCCGAACGCGGCCGCGGTTGGGATGGACACGCTGACGGACCGGCTGGACCGCGTGTTCACGCACCCGGTGCTGGGGCTGGTGGTGTTCGCGGCGGTGATGACGGGGCTGTTCTGGGTGATCTTCGCGCTGGCGCAGATCCCGATGGGCTTGATCGACACGGTATTTGGCGCGGCGACGGCGTGGCTGGATTCGGTGCTGCCGGCGGGGATTCTGAGCGACTTCCTGTCGCACGGTGTGGTGCAGGGGGTTGGGGCGACGGTGATCTTTCTGCCGCAGATTTGCCTGCTGTTCCTGCTGATTGCGCTGCTGGAGGACACGGGGTATCTGGCCCGCGCTGCGTTTGTGATGGACCGGGTGCTGCGGCCCTTTGGACTGCCGGGGCACTCGTTCATGCCGCTGCTCTCGAGCCATGCGTGCGCGCTGCCGGGGATCATGGCTTGCCGTGCGATCCCGGACCGAAGGGAGCGGCTGGCGACGATCCTGGTGGCACCGTTTATGAGCTGCTCGGCGCGGATCCCGGTGTATGTGCTGCTGACGTCGATCCTGTTCGCGGGGCGGCCGCTGATGGCGGCGCTGGCGTTTACGGGGTGCTATGTGCTGGGGATCGTGGCCGCGTTGTTCACCAGCCTGCTGTTCAGGAGGACGATCCTGAAGGGCAAGGGGCGGCCGATGGCGCTGGAGCTACCGAGTTACAAGCGGCCGAGCCTGCGGACGGCGCTGCTGGGGACATGGGACCGGGCGTTCGTGTTCGTGCGAAACGCGGGGACGAACATCCTGGCGATCGTGATTGTGCTGTGGTGGCTGGGGGCGTACCCGCGGGTGGATGCGCCGATGGCGGCGGTGGAGATGCGGCAGCAGGCGGCGGAGGTTGAGGCGGCGGAGCCGGAGAAGGCCGTGGAGCTGAACGAGGAGGCGGAGCGGCTGGAGCAGCAGAACGCGAGCGCGGGGTCGTTCCTGGGGCGGATCGGTTCGGCGGTGGAGCCGGTGCTGGCGCCGCTGGGGTATGACCGGCAGCTGAGCGTGGGCGTGATCGCGAGCTTCGCGGCCCGCGAGGTGTTTGTGTCCACGATGGCGGTGGTGACGACGGGGCAGGCGGACGCGGAGGCGGATGATCCGGGCGTGATGGAATCACTCGCGGCGGCGAAGCGGGATGATGGGACGCCGGTGTTCACGATGGCCGTGTGCTGGTCGCTGCTGGTGTACTACGTGCTGGCGATGCAGTGCTTGCCAACGCTGGCGGTGACGGCGCGGGAGGCGGGGGGCGTCAAGTGGGCGCTGCTGCAGCTGGGGTGGATGACGGCGCTGGCGTACTTCGGGGCTCTGCTGGTGTACCGCGTGGCGCTGGGGGTGCTATGAGCATGCCTGTGGGGGATTGGCAGTTCTGGGTGGTGACGGCGATCGCGGCGGTGGCGCTGTGGTTTGTGCTGCGCGAGGTGGTGCCGGGGAAGTGGTGGCCCTGGAAGCGGCGGGGCAAGGGGAAGGCGGCGAGCTTGACGATTGAGGGGAAGGCGCCGAGGAAGTAGAGGGCGTGTCAATCGTTGGCGGGTTGATTGACATACGATGTCAATGTGTGTTAGGGTGCCCGTGTGGCCCAGGTCTTGCTCACACCCCGAGCGCAGGAGCAGTTGGAAGAACTGCCGCTGACCATCCACGCGAGGGTGATCGGGGTGTTCGAGAGGTTGGAACTCTGGCCGAGCGTAAGCGGAGCTAAGCCGCTAAGGGGCGAGCTGGCCGGCTACTACCGAGTTCGCACCGGAGATTACCGGGTGCTGTTCACGGTGGCCGGGGCGGGTCGAGAGGCGGTGGTCACCGTGGTTCAGATCGGCAAGCGGGACGGCTTTTACGACTGAGGTGGATCGATGGATAAGGCCAATCTGAACCTGGATGGACGGGAGTATGTGGTTGTGCCGCGCGAGGAGTACGAGCGGCTGAGTGCATTGGCGAAGCTCCCGCCGTTGCCCAAGCCCAACAGGCGAGGAGAGGTGGCGGCGGTGGCCTTTGGGCGTGCGTCCCTCGCGCGGAAGGTCATGCGGATGAGGATTGAGGCGGGGCTGACGCAGAAGGGCCTCGCGTCAAAGGCGAGAATCCGTGTGGAAACCCTTTGCCGGATCGAGGGTGGGAAGCACACGGCGACACCCGCCACGTTGCAGAAGATTGAGAGGGCTTTGCGGTCGGAGCGCTGAACGAGTGCCGCCCCTCCGGGGCTCGGGGACCGGCGAACGCTAACCCAGGGTTCCGCTCGCGGACTCGCTTCACCCTGGGCTACCAACAGGCGCCCCTACCGGGGCTCGGGAGCGGGCGACGGCGGGCCGCCGGGGACACCGCGGGTCGTAGGATTCTCCCATGCCCCTGCTCTCTGTGAACATTGACCACGTCGCGACCATTCGTCAGGCCCGGTATCGCAACTCGCCGGGGTATGGGGAGCCGGACCCGGTGCGGGCGGCGCATGAGGCGGAGCTGGGGGGGGCGGATGGGATTACGGTGCATCTGCGCGAGGATCGGCGGCACATCACGGACCGGGATGTGGAGCTGCTGAGGCCGTGGGTGCGGGTGCGGTTTAACTTTGAGATGGCGGCGACGGACGAGATGGTCGCGATTGCGCGGCGGATCCGGCCGCATTCGGCGATGCTGGTGCCGGAGGGGCGGACGGAGGTGACGACCGAGGGCGGGCTGGACGTGGCGGGGCAGTTGCCGCGGCTCAAGGACATCGTCGCACGGCTGAAGGATGCGGGGTGCCTGGTGTCGGCGTTCATCGATGCGGAGGAGCGGCAGGTGGAGGCGGCGGCTAAGGCGGGGTTCAGCGTGTGCGAGGTCCACACGGGGCCGTGGGCGGAGATTTTTGCGCGGGAAGGCGGGGACCTGATGCACGACGGGGTGTTCGGCGAGCTGGAGCGAGTGCTGCGGGCCGGGAACGCCATCCTGGAGGCGGGAATGCGGTTCAACGCCGGGCACGCTCTGAACTACCGGAACGTGAAGGCGATTGCGGGCCTGCCGGGGGTGTCGGAACTGCACATTGGGCACTCGATTGTGAGCCGCGGCGTGTATGTTGGATTGCGGCAGGCGGTCGCGGAGATGAAGGCGGCGATCGCGGCCAGCGGCGAAGTGATGGAGGCGGACGAGCACGAGCACTGAGGGTCGCGAATGTGACACGAGGAATCACCGAGATGAAGACATCTCGGTGGCACGGCGGAGGACTCGGCCATGAACTCGACGGTACACACTGGCGTTTCGCGGTACGTGCGGCTGCTGGCGTATGAGACGGAGGCGACGCGGCGGACACTGGCTTCGATCGAGGGAGTCACTGAGGCGGGGCGAAAGCACGCGGCCTTTGAGCGGGCGATCGCGGTGCTGGCGCATGTGCAGCTGGCGCGGTTCGTGTGGCTGGCGCGGCTGGAGGGGCGGCCTTATGAGATCCCCAAGGACTGGTTCCCGATCTGGACCATCGAGCAGACGCGGCTCGCGGCGGAGGAGCAGGACCGTGAGTGGGCCGAGCTTTTGCACGGGCTGAGCGATCACGACTTGGGCGCGACGATCGGCTACACGAGCAGCGAGGGCGAGGCGAAGGTGCGCGTCACGGACGACATCCTGACGCACGTGTTTAATCACTCGACGTACCACCGGGGTCAGGTGGCGCGGCTGGTGCATGAGTGCGGGGGTGCGCGGGCGGTGACGGACTTCATCACGCTGGTCCCGCTGCTGGATCAGGCGGGGCAGTGACCGAGCTTCGCGACGTAGCCCCTTTGATAGCAAGAGTCAACGTCGATGATTGCGCGTTGCATCGCGTCCGGTGTGTGTTGGCGCACGAAGAGATGGGCGATGAAGTCGCGCGCGATGGGCTTTGGTTTTGTAGCTTTCCTGCTACCATCGGAGAGGGCAGCAGAATCCGCCATTGAGGCGGTGAAGTCGTCGTGGGGAGGTTGAGGACACGGTGTCGGTGAAGCCGCGAAAAGGTTCTTCGATGAGAAGCTTTGGCGAGGCTCTGGAGTTCCTGCGCTCACGCGTGAACGTGGAGCAGACGCGGCCTTCGCAGGTGGACAGCGCGAACGTGTTCAACCTGGAGCGGATGACGGCCCTCATGGAATCGTTGGGAGATCCGCAGAAACTTATCCGCACGATCCACGTGGCGGGCAGCAAGGGCAAGGGCAGCGTGTGCGAGATGACGGCCTCGGCGCTGCAGGCGTGCGGGTACGGCGTCGGTTTGTACACGAGCCCACACCTGGTGGACTTGACCGAGCGGATCCGGATCAATCAGCGCGAAATCGCTCACCCCGAGTTCTGCGAGCTGCTCGAGCGGGCGGTGGACGCGGCCGAGGACCTGCCCAAGCGACTGGGTGATGTCACCTACTTCGAGTTCCTCACGGCGATCGCGTTCCAGCACTTCGCCGAGCAGGCCGTGGACATTGCGGTCATCGAGGTTGGGATGGGCGGGCGGGTGGACGCGACGAACGTGATCACGCCCGAGGTCACGGCGATCACTGCCATCCAGAAGGAGCACGCGGAGCTGCTGGGGGACACGCTGGAGAAGATCGCCGCGGAGAAGGCGGGGATCATCAAGGCGGGGGTGCCCTGCGTGACGGTGCCGCAGGACGAGAAGGTGATGGAGGTCTTGAGGGCGAAGGCCGCGGAAGTGCAGACGCGGCTGGAAGTGTTGAATCAGGAGATCGACTTCACGTTCAGGCTGGAGGCAAGCCACGACATTGGGCCGCACGCGCGGGTGTGTCTCTCGAGCCCGCGGAGCAACTTCGAGCATGTGCCGGTGCCGCTGAAGGGTGAGCACCAGGCGTTCAACTGCGGGCTGGTGCTGGCGATTTTGGACCGGCTACGGGAGCGCGGGACCGAGACGCCCGAGGGGAAGGTCGCGGCGGGGCTGGCGAAGACTCCGTCCAACGGGCGGCTGGAGCTGGTGCATCAGAGCCCGCGGGTATATGTGGATGGGGCGCACAACCCCGAGTCGATGCAGGCGCTGATGAAGGCCGTGGGGTCTCATGTGCGGTACGACTCGATGGTGGTGGTGTTCGGGTGCGCGGCGGACAAGGACGTGACGGGGCTCCTGAGCGCGGTTGCGACCGGGGCGGACAAGATTTTCTTCACGAAGGCCGAGGGGATGGGGCGCGCGGCGGACCCGCGGGAGCTGCACAGGAAGTTTGTCGAGCTGGGCGGGAAGATGGCCCAGCACTGCCCGACGCTGAAAGAGGCGATTCGGAGCGCGGGTAACGCGGTGAGCCGTGCGGGGGACATCATCCTGATCACGGGGTCGTTTGCGGTGGCGGGCGAGGCGAAGCGGCTGCTGCGGGAGAAGTATGGGGGCGGGGGACAGGGAACGGCGAACGGGAAGACTGTTCCGCCGGCGCCTGGGACGGTGCAGGTCAAGCATTTGAAGCCGTGATAGGGGCGGGCTGGGTCCTAAACTGGCGTCCCTATGAGCGACTCCAAAACCGAGCAGAACAAGAGCGATACGCCCCCCCACCGCTACAACGCGGTGCTTGCGCAGGAGATCGAGGGGCGCTGGCAGAAGCTCTGGGCGGAGCAGAAGACGTACCACACGCCGAATCCGGGCGAGCCCGGGTTCGACGCGGCCAAGGCGAAGAAGTACGTCCTGGACATGTTCCCGTACCCGAGCGGCGTCGGGCTGCACGTGGGGCACCCGCTGGGGTACATCGCGACTGACATCTATGCGCGGTACCTGCGGATGGCGGGGTACAACGTGCTGCACACGATGGGGTTCGATGCGTTCGGGCTGCCCGCAGAGCAGTTTGCGCTCCAGACGGGCACGCACCCGCGGGTGAGCACCGAGGCGAACATCGCGACGATGCGGACGCAGCTCACGCGGCTGGGGCTGGGGCATGACCCGCACCGGAGCGTGTCCACGACGGATACAGAGTTCTACAAGTGGACGCAGTGGATCTTTTTGCAGATCTATGAGAGCTGGTACGACGGGGACGCGACGACGGGGAAGGCGCGGCCGATCTCGGAGCTAATGAAGGCGTTCGAGAGCGGCCGCGTGAAGACCTCGAGCGGGAAGGCGTGGTCGGCGCTGAGCGAGGCGGAGCGGCGGGCGGAGATTGATTCGCGGCGGCTGGCGTTCCTGTCCGAGGTTCCGGTCAACTGGTGCCCGGGGCTGGGGACGGTGCTCGCGAACGAGGAGGTCACGGCCGAGGGACGCAGCGAACGCGGCAACTTCCCGGTGTACAAGCGGCCGCTGCGGCAGTGGATGATGCGGATCACGGCGTACGCCGACCGGCTGCTGGAGGACCTGGAGAAGGTCGATTGGCCGGAGCCGATCCGGATGATGCAGCGCAACTGGATCGGGAAGAGCGAGGGGGCGCATGTTGAGTTTGAGTTGGAGGACAACGCGCAGAAGGTGACGGTGTTCACCACCCGCCCCGACACGCTCTTTGGCGCGACGTACCTGGTGCTGAGCCCCGAGCACCCGCTGGTGGACCAGATCGCGCCGGGGCAGTGGCTGAAGCCCGGGGCGAAGAACATCGTGCAGCGGGAGTGGCGCGGCGTGTTCCCGGGGGCGGCGGAGGGGGGGTTTGGGACTCCCCGCGAGGCCATCGCGGCGTACCGCGCGTACGCGAAGGGGAAGACGGACGAGCAGCGGACCGAGGGGAAGGAGAAGACGGGCGTCTTTACGGGGGCGTACGCGATCAACCCGGCGACAGGGACGCCGATCCCGGTGTTCATCGCGGACTATGTGCTGACGGGGTACGGGACGGGCGCGATCATGGCCGTGCCGGCGCATGATGATCGGGACTTCGAGTTCGCGATGGCGCTGAACTTGCCGATCCGGGACGTGGTGTACCCGCCGGACGTGCTGGCGCTGAAGCACTTCGCGCAGAACGCGTATTCGAGCAGCGCGGCCCCGGCGTACTGGCGCGAGCAGCTGGCGGACTTCATGGGGCTGGTGATCTCGAGCTCGGAGAAGCCGCCGTACGAGGACGCGCTGATGATCGTGCGGAAGCGGCGGGGCGACCCGAGCGACGACGCGAAGCAGAGCGGGCGCGGGAAGGTGCAGGCGCAGTGGCTCAAGACGCTCGAGAAGATCGATGTGCGGAGCGCGGACGAGCTGAAGGCGGTCTTCGCGAGCGCGGCCTACTACCGCAAGCTGGGGCACGCGTTCACGGAGTACGGGACGAGCGTGAACTCCTCAGGCGCGTACTTCAGCATCACGGGGCTGGCGACCGGCGAGGCGAAGGCGGCGATCACGAAGTCGCTCGAGGAGCGCGGCAACGGGCGGCGGGCGGTGACGTACAAGCTGCGCGACTGGCTGTTCAGCCGGCAGCGGTACTGGGGCGAGCCTTTCCCGATCGTGTACGACGCGCAGGGCGTGGCGCACGCGCTGCCGGAAAAAATGCTGCCGCTGCTGCTGCCCGACTTGGCGGACTTCCGGCCCGAGACGAGCGACGACCCCAACGCGCCGGTGCGGACTCCGCTGAACCGGGCGAAGGAGTGGGTTTCGGTCACGCTGGACCTGGGCGATGGGCCCAAGGCGTACACGCGCGAGACGAACACAATGCCCAACTGGGCGGGGTCGTGCTGGTACTACTTGCGTTATCTCGATCCGAGCAACGAACGTGTGATGATCGACAAGGGGGTCGAGCAGTACTGGATGGGCAGCAGCAAGGCCACGGGTGGTGTAGACCTGTACGTCGGCGGCGTGGAGCACGCGGTGCTGCACCTGCTCTACGCGCGGTTCTGGCACAAGGTGCTGTTTGACCTGGGGCATGTGTCCACGCCCGAGCCGTTCCAGCGGCTGTTCAACCAGGGGTATATCCAGGCGTTCGCGTTCAAGGACCCGCGCGAGATCTACGTCGATGCGTTCAAGGTGACGCTCGGGGACGGCTCACTGGCGATGGAGAACCAGGACAAGCCGGGGCCGTTCACGTACAACGGGGAACCGGTGACGCGCGAGTACGGCAAGATGGGCAAGAGCCTGAAGAACGCCGTGTCGCCGGACGAGATGTTCACGGAGTTCGGGTGCGACACGCTCCGCGTCTACGAGATGGCGATGGGGCCGCTGGAGGCGAGCAAGCCCTGGAACACGCGGGACATTGTGGGGTCGTACCGGTTCCTGCAGAAGGTGTGGCGGAACCTGATCGATGAGGCGACCGGCGTCTCGAAGTGCGCGGAGGTGGAGCCTGACCGTGCGACGCTGCGGCTGCTCCACAAGACCATCATCGGCGTGCGGCGGGACATGGAGACGCTCGGGTTCAACACCGTTGTCAGCAAGCTGATCGAGCTGAACAACCACCTGGGGTCGTTGCCCGCGGTGCCGGTGGCGATTGCGGCCCCGCTCATTCTGATGCTCGCGCCTTTGGCGCCGCACCTGGGCGAGGAGCTGTGGCACCGCGTGATGCGGCTGCCGCGGGATGCGAACGCCCAACGGCAGTCGATCGTATACGAGAGGTTCCCCATCGCCGACGAGAGGCTCGCGGCCGACGACGAGGTCGAAATCCCCGTGTCGGTCATGGGCAAGCTGCGGAGCAAGGTGGTCGTGCCGGCGGGGAGCGACGCCGCGGCGATCGAGGCGGCGGCCCGCGCGGACGCGAGGGTGCGCGAGCTGATCGAGGGCAAGACGATCAAGAAGGTGATCGTGGTGCCGGGGAAGATGATTAACTTTGTGGTGGGGTGATCGTGGCACGACCGTGCTTGGACGGTCGTGGTTCTTGGGCGCATCAACGACCACGACCGTCAGAGCACGGTCGTGCCACATTGATCAGCGGACGACGACGGGGACCGTGACGCGCTGGGTCCAGCTGCTGGGGGGCAGGGTCCACCAGAGGAGGGCGTCGGGATCCTGGGCGCGGGGGAGCTGCACGGGCGCGGCGAGCTCTTCGAACTCGACGGTGGCCTTGAGGCGGTCGGAGAGGGTGGTGCGGATGGCCGCGAGGGTCTTCTGGGTGTCGGGGAAGTCGATGAGGTACGTGTGGGTCGTGGGCTGGGGGAGCTGGAAGTTGGGCGGGATGGGGAAGCCGGCGGCGCCGGTGGCGATCATCGGCGCGACCGCGGCGATCGTCGGCTGTGAATCGTGCGGGTTGGCGAGAGGCGAGGAGCCGCGGGGCTCGGCGACCGCAAGGGCGACCTCGGACGGGACGTCCTTGGAGATCCGCCAGGTGCGGCCATCCTTGAAGGTGTTCAGCGACTCGACCTGTGCGAGGCGGGAGAGGTCGCGGGCCTTGACGCGCATGACGAGGCGGCCTTCGCGGGCGAGGCGGAGGATGCGCTCGTCGGTCATTTCTTCGGGGGCTGCGGGAGCGGCCAGGGCGGCCGCGCTGAAGGCGCTGGGTTCGGCCTCCGCCGCGGATCCCTTTGCGAGGCGCTGATACTCCGCCAACGTCGCCTCGTCGCCACCATCCTTGCTGGTGGGGTCAGGCGATGGCTTCGGGTCAACCATCGCGACGGGTGGTCCCAACGGCGCGGGTTTCACGAGGACCGAACCCCAGTAGGCCGCGCCGCCGACGAGCAGGAGCAGACCGGCCGCGAGCGCAAGCTGGGGGGCCCACTTCTGGAGGCGTGAGTTCTTCCGGACGACAACCTGATGGGTCGCGATATTGATCGGGAGGTGGTCGCTGACATCCTCGCCGTTGGTGAGGCCCAGCAGCGCCTCGCGCTCGAGAGCTACCAGCACACGGTCCATCAACTCGGCGGGGGCGCGCACGTCGCCCAAAGACTGGAGCGCCCGGCGGTTGGCCTGCATCTGGCGGACCCGGTCACCGACGCCCGCGCGGGTCGAGGCGGCGCGGTTGGCCTCCTCGATGCGCGAGAGCTTGCCCTCAACCCACTCGAGCATGTGCTCTTCGTTCAGCGGGGGGGGCGTGGGGTCGGGGTTGGAAGGGCGGGCGGTCATCGGAGTTCAGTTGGATCAGGGGGGTTTCAGCGTTTACCGGGGACAGGCTTAGGAGACTTATCGAGTGATTCGACCGCATCGCGGAGGGCGGTGCGGGCGCGGAAGAGGCGGCTTTTGACCGTTCCCACCGCGACGCCGAGGACTTCAGAAATCTGCTCGTAACTCTGACCACGACAATCACAGAGGATGAGAACGGCCCGTTGATCGGGGTCCAGGAGGCGGAGGGCGGCCAACACGCGTTCCTGGTCCTCATGTGCTTCGACGCTCGAGGAAGTCCCTTGTTCCCTGCCCTGCTCGAAATCCATGCCCCGGCCGGGGTCTGTCTGGGTGCCGCGGGCCCCGTCCTGAAGGGCCTCCAGGCTCGCGGCCTTCCGGACCTTCTCGGAGCGGAGCTTCGAGAGGCACACGTTCATGGTGATCTTGATCATCCAGGTCGAGAGCTTGGCCCGCCCGTCAAAGCTGGCGATGTGCTGGATGATCTTGACGAAGGCGTCTTGCGTCAGGTCGGCCGCGGTTTCGCGGTTGTGGACCATGCGGAGGCAGGTGGAGAAAAGGCGGTCCTGGTGGCGGGAAATGAGGGCCGGCCAGGCCTGTGTGTTCCCCGACCGGATCGCTTCGACCAGCTTGAGGTCGTACGCGTCTTCATCGTTGGAGGGCTTGTTGGCGGCGTGCTGCGGGGGCAACGTGCGGATTGTAGTGGTTAGTCGGGCTGAAGTGGCTGTGCGGGTGTGCCGATAAGGCTGTGTGCAGTCGTTTTTCCCTGTTCCATCCCCTGCTTTGAGTCCTGTTTCGTGCCTTTGGCCGCGGCTCGGACGTTGCCTGCCTATAGTTGAGCGATCGCCGGTAGTTCTCAGAGGGTTAGACCTCGATCTGGGCACCTACTGGCGCGGCGAGAACAAGTGCATCTCAGCACATCGCCGCTCACCTTTACCAGTAGCGCCTGATCTGCCCTACGGAGAATCTCCGGTCTATGCAATTTACTGATTTGTCGCTTTCACCAGCCCTGCTGCGCGCTATCGCTCAGGAAGGCTACACCACCCCCACCCCTATTCAGGCCAAGGCGATCCCGCTCTGCCTCGAAGGCAAGGACGTCCTGGGCTGCGCCCAGACGGGCACGGGCAAGACGGCCGCGTTCGTGCTGCCGATCCTGCACCGCCTGATGACGCAGCCGGCGGACAAGTCCGCCCGCGGCGTCATCAAGGCCCGCGCCCTGATCCTGTCGCCCACCCGCGAGCTGGCGTGCCAGATCGCGGACAGCGTTATGAACTACGGGCGCGAGGCGGGCCTCTCGCACACCGTGATCTACGGCGGCGTCAGCCAGTTCCACCAGGAGCGGGCCCTGCGTCGCGGCGTGGACATCATCGTCGCCACGCCAGGTCGTTTGCTCGACCTGATCGAGCAGCGCCTGGTTGACCTCAGCGGGATTCAGACGTTTGTCCTCGACGAGGCGGACCGCATGCTGGACATGGGCTTCATCAAGCCCATCCGCCAGATCGCGGGCCTCACGCCCAAGGTCCGCCAGACGCTGCTGTTCTCGGCCACCATGCCGACGGAAATCGTGAAGCTGGCCGAGTCGCTGCTCAAGGACCCGATCCGCGTGTCGGTGACGCCCGTGGCGTCGGCGGCGCCGATGATCGAGCAGTCTCTGTACATGGTTCAGCGGATGCAGAAGCAGCCGCTGCTCGAGATGATCCTGCGGGGCGCGGACGCCACGCGGGTCGTCGTGTTCACCAAGACCAAGCACGGGGCCGACAAGGTCGGCAAGCGCCTGGGCTTCGCGGGCATCGACGCCGAGACGATCCACGGCAACAAGGCCCAGAACGCCCGCAAGCGGGCGCTCGACGCCTTCAAGAGCGGCAAGTCCCGGGTGCTGGTTGCGACGGACGTCGCGGCCCGCGGCCTGGACGTTGACGACGTCTCGCACGTCATCAACTTCGACCTGCCCATGGAGCCCGAGGCGTACGTCCACCGCATCGGCCGCACGGCCCGCGCGGGTGCCAAGGGCATCGCCATCAGCTTCTGCGACGGCGAGGAGCGCGGGCTCCTGCGGGATATCGAACGGCTGCTCAACGCACGCCTGCCGGTGATCCCCACGCCCGAGCTGCCCAAGATGGAGTACAAGCCCGAGCCGCGCGAATCTCGTGAACGCGAGGATCGCCGGCCGACCACCCAGCACCGCCACAACGACCGAGTTGCGACGCAGCCGGTGCACTCGCCCAAGTTCCCGCCCAAGGCGGTACACCAGAACGGCAAGCCCCGTCGGTCGTTCGCCTTCGATCAGCCGATGGAAGGTGGCCCGGCGCCGTCCAACAACGCACCGATCGTGCGCGGCGGCCAGTCGCGGTCCTTCGGGGCCAAGAGCTGGACGGGTGCGAAGAAGTCCGGGTACTGATCCGGCCCGGCAACAGAGTTGAATATCAACAGCCCCTCCCGCGTGGGAGGGGCTGTTTTCGTACGCGGCTCAAAGTCGGGACCATGCTGCCCAGGGTGCCCCGATAATGCGTAAAATGCCCGCATGACCATCAGCTTCGAAGTATCCCCCGAGGTCGAGGCGCTCCTCAGCCGCTCTGGGCAGAATCCCAGTGAGGCGATGAAAGAGGCCGCGCTGGTGGACCTTTATCGGCGCGGTGAGATGAGCCAGTACCAGCTCGCACAAGCACTCGGCCTGCACCGGCTTGAGGTGGATGGGGTCCTCAAGAGGCACAAGGTGTTCATGGACATCACGGCCGAAGAAGTTTGGGCACAGGTTGAAGCCATGCGCGCGGACCGCGCCCGATGATCGTTGTTGCCGACACCTCACCGCTCAACTACCTCCTGCTCCTGGATGCCATTGATGTCCTGCCGCGGTTGTGGGGCACGGTTGTCGTCCCCTCTGAAGTCATTTCAGAGCTCAGAGCACCTGAGTCCCATGCAGCAGTTCGCGAGTGGGCGACCCGCACACCCGCCTGGGTCCGGGTTATCTCGCCCGCGGGTTCGCTCCCGAACCTGGACCTCGGACGGGGCGAGTCGGCAGCAATCCAAGTTGCGCTCGAGCTCCAGACGGTTGACCCCGCGGTCAGACTCCTCATCGATGACAAGGACGGTCGCGTCGCGGCCGAACGGCTTGGGCTCTCCACCCGCGGCACACTGGCCGTGCTCGTCGATGCTTCTCTCGCTGGCCTTATCGACCTCTCCGAGGCATTCACGCGGCTGCGTGCAACCAGCTTTCACGCACCCCAATCTCTTTACGATGACCTCTTGAGACGAGCGCGGGAGGAACGTCCGTGAGTCAGTACGACACCTACACCTCCCCCCTCGCCTCCCGCAACGCGTCGCAGCAGATGCTCAGGATCTGGTCGCCGCGGCACAAGTTTCAGACGTGGCGGCGGATTTGGCTGGCGGTCGCTGAGGCGCAGCACGAGATGGGGCTGCCGGTCTCGCGCGAGCAGGTGGAGGAACTGCGGGCAAACCTGGAGGTGACGGACGCGGACATGCAGGCCGCGGAGGGGTATGAGCGGAAGCTGCGGCATGATGTGATGGCGCATGTGCATGCTTGGGGGGATCGGTGCCCCAGGGCGAAGGGGATTATTCATCTGGGGATGACGAGTGAGGATGTGGGGAGCAATGCGGACATGCTCACCATCGCCGAGGCCGCCTCGCTGGTGATGAACAAGCTCACCCGGGTGACGGTCGTTTTGGGAGACCAGGCTGAAAGGAACAAGTCCGCGCCGACCCTTGGGTTCACCCACTACCAACCAGCACAACCCATTACGGTCGGACGGCGGATGGCACAGTGGGGTTCAGAGATTCACATCACGAAGATGCGCATCCTCAGTACGTTGCAGAACGATGTTTTCTTCAAGGGGATTCGCGGGGCTACTGGAACGCAGGCCTCCTTCGTCGAGCTCGCGGGTGGTGACGCTGAAGCCGCGGATCGTATTGAGGCGAAGGCACTTGAGACTCTCGGTCCGGCCCGGGATGGACTCCACGGCGGCTTTCCATTCAAGGACGTGATTTGGCGCGGCACCGGGATATTTGACGATCAAGCGGGGAGAGCGTTCGATCTTACCACCCAGACCTACCCGCGCGTCATAGATACTTTTGTGCTCGCCGACCTCGCATCCGTCGCCGCTGTCCTCCACAAGATCGCCACCGACATTCGCCTGCTCTCCAACCGCAAGGAACTCGACGAGCCATTCGAAGAAAAGCAGATCGGCTCATCGGCCATGCCGTACAAGCGCAACCCCATGCGCTGCGAGCGCATCTGCGGCTTATCGCGGTTCGTCATGAACCTCGTGGGCAATGCCTACGAAACCGCGGCCACGCAGTGGCTTGAGCGCACGCTGGATGACTCGTCGAATCGGCGCCTCTCGCTGCCTGAGGCCTTCCTCGCGCTTGATGGCGCGCTCGACCTGATGCACAACGTCGCGAGCGGCCTCGTCGTACACGAGGCGATGGTGCGGAAGAACCTGATGGCCGAGCTGCCGTTCATGGCCACCGAGAATCTGCTGATGGCGTGCGTGAAGGCGGGCGGGGATCGGCAGGAGTACCACGAGCTGATCCGGCAGCACGCGCAGGCCGCGGGGCTGCGGGTGAAGCAGGAGGGGCTGGACAACGACCTGCTGGACCGGCTCCATGCCGACGCGGCCTTCCACAAGCCCAAACTTGCTCAGGAGCTGGACTGGGACGGCCTCATGGACCCAATGAAGTACATTGGGCGGAGCGTGGAGCAGACGGAGCGGTTCCTGCGCGAGGTGGTCGAGCCGCTGAGGGAGGACGGCGAAGGCTTTGTTGATATGGGCGCAATCGGGCCGTTAGTGTGATCGAGCATTGGCAGGAAGCCCAAGCATGAGCGAGGGCATCGCCGTGTTTTACGGCGATACTGTTGAGCGCGAGTCGGACAGATGGCCGCGAAGCGCGGCCATGCCCTTCCTCACGGGAGGGCTTCCTGTTGGAGGACGCATGGACTTTTCTCTGTCGAGAACGGTATCGGTCTTGGAGCGGACGCCGCGCGTGCTTGATGCGATGCTGCGCGGGCTCGATCCTGCGCTGACGCACGCGGACTACGGCTCTGGAACGTGGAGCGCGTACAACGTCGTTGGGCACCTGATCATCGGGGAGAAGGACGACTGGATCCCGCGGGCGCGGCGCATTCTTGAGCACGGGACCGGCAAGGCGTTCGATCCCTTCCCGCATGACGGGACGATCCGGCCGGAGAGCGGGCGGTCGCTGGAATCCCTGCTCTACGAGTTTGCGGCGCTGCGGGCGGGGAGCCTGGAGGCGTTGCGCGGGATGAAGCTTGGTGAGCGTGAGCTTGCGCTCCGCGGACTGCACCCGGCGTTTGGTGAGGTCACGATGGCGCAGCTGCTCGCGACGTGGGAGGTGCATGATGTGCATCACATGCGCCAGGCTTGCATGACGATCGCGTACCAGTCGCGCGAGCTCGTGGGGCCGTGGCGGGCGTACTTGAACACGCTGCCGATGGAGCGCGGTGTGGCTTGAGTGAGGCGCATGGCCGCGAAGCGCGGCCATCTCCCTCCCTAATGGTCGGGGTTCCTATGGCACCCGCTTCGGATTGAGCCGTTGTCGAGGAACTCCACCCACGCGGCGCCGTCGGTGGCGGTGGTGTACCAGGTGCGGTCGACGCGGACGCCGTCCCAGCGTGGGTCGTTCGCCCGCAGCGCACCCGTGCTTTGCAGGACCACCTCAGGGTTGAGGTTCCACGCGAAGTCGATCGCTGCGGGGCGGGCAGAGCCGTGGTGCGGGAGTTCGAGAACACGGGGGTGGAGCGATGGGTAGGTGGTGCGGAAGTGCTCGATGGCCTGGTCCTGCATGTCGCCGGTGAGGAGGGCCGCGGCCGCGTCGGTTGAGGTTGCGACCTGCGCGACGAGGGAGTGGTCGTTATCCACCGGCCAATCGGCGTTCAGCGGGGGCGCCAGAAAGTGCAGCGCGGCGTTGCCGATTGCGAGCGTTGAGCCGGCCTGAAGTGGTTCGAGCGTGATGTTGCGCGCCTTCAGCTCCCGTACGAGTTCAGCCACCGCGCCCCCGCGGTCGCTTGAGGCCTGCGCGATGAACCGCGGCGGCGCGAGCACCCGGCGTACGCCGAGCGGTTCAAGCACTTCGGACAGCCCACCGAAGTGGTCAAGGTCGGGGTGGGTGATGATGACTGTGGGCGTTCGCCACGCGCCCAGCGCTCGGACGGCGGACACCAGTGGCGGTTGCACGCCCGAGCCGGGCATGGGGCCGCAGTCCCAGAGGATGGCTTCGTTCCCGCTGCGGATGAGGTAGCAGGAGCCGTTGCCGACATCGAGCATGTCAATACGGAGGTCAACGCCGCGGTGGAGGCCGGTGCTGTGGATGCACTGCCAGGCGAGCCACGCCGCCACCACCGCCGTAGCACCCCACGCCCGAACATCGCGGAGTCGCCAGGTGCGCAGCCAGAGGACGATGACGCCGGTGGCCGCGGCACACCAGAGGCCGGACATCACCGGCACCCGGATCGCACTCAGCGGCATCGCGTCGAACAGCCGCACGCTCGCGACGGACCACGAGCAGAGGTGGCCCAGGATGAGACCCGCCCAGTCGGCCGCGGGCGGGATGAAGACGCCGATAAGGAGCGCGAGGTACCCGACCCAAAGGACCGCTACGACGAGCGGGGTCACGAGCACGGTTGCGCCGATCGCGAGGGGGCTGAGGAGGCCGAAGCGGGTCATGACGAGGGGGAGCGAGACGCCCCAGCACATGATGGCGGCGGAAACGCTCTGCTGGGCCCAGTTCTTCAGCCACTCGACGATGGCGATCTCGCGCTTCACGATGCCGAGGATGGGAACGCCCCAGAGGCGCGCGTGCCAGATGGGGCCGAGCCAGAAGAGCGCGGCGGTGAGGCCGAGGCTGAGCTGGAAGCCGACATTCCAGAGATCGAGCGGGCGCCACACGAGGAGGCCCATCGCGATCCAGGTGAGCAATGTGAGGCGGTCGTATCGCCGGCCGCTCGCCTCCGCGGCCATCACGCCCAGCACCATGGCCGCGGATCGGAGGATGGGAGAGGACGCGGGCACGATGAGGACGTAGAGGATGACGATGAGCGCAACGAGCGTGGGCTCGAGCCAGCCGCGGTCGCCGGTGAGGCGGAGCACGATGAGCGCGAGCAGGGCCATGACCGAGAGGTGGAAGCCGGAGATGGAGAGCACGTGCGCGAGGCCTTGGCGGGCGAAGGCGTCGCGGACCTCTCGCTGCGAGGGGTCATAGTCGCCGAGCACGAGGCCCAGGAAGAGCGCGCGGGAGCGGTCCCCCTCGGGGCCTTCGGTGTTGCCGGCGGCGCGGGTGAGGAGGTGGCGGGCGCGGTCCTCGAGCGCTGCGCGGGCTCGGAGCCAGGTGGCGCGTGTCGCGGCGAGCGTGCTGGCGATGGGCGGTTGAGCGGCGAGGAGGTCGGGGCTGCTGACGATGAGTGAGCCGGAGTAGCCGGTCTGGGCCGCGTACTCGCGGAGGTCTTCTTCGCCTGGATTGCTGGGGGGCGAGATGGCTTCGAACCAGCCGGTGATGCGGAGGCGGTCGCCGGCCTTGGCCTTGACGGGGCTGGACCCTTGGACGCGGACCCAGAGCTTGCCGGCTGCGGGGAGTGGGCCGTGGTCGGTGACCACCGCTGCGACGTCAACATCGAGCCTCGTTCGCGGCTCACCCAGGAAGGCCGGGAACGCGGTTGCGCGGCTGGGCTTGATCGTGCGGGGTGAACGCAGGACAACGCCCTCGACGGTGACCAGCACTCGGTCGGCGTTGATGACGTTGGCGAGCTCGGAGGGCGAGCGCTCGTATACGCGCGCGTGCATCCAGCCCGCGCCGAGCGAGATGATCGCGCCGGCGAACGCAACGCGGCAGAGCGACGGTCGCGCGAAGATGCTCACCGCGCAGCAGCCCAGGGCCGCGGAGAACCAGATCGTTGAGGACACATCCAGCACGCGGCCGAGCGTCAGACCAATCGCGAAGAACGCGAGGGCGATGATGACGCGCCGGCGTGTGCGCCAGAGCGCCGACGGCGGTTCGTCGGGAGGCGGCGGCCCGGTCGGCGTGGATAGAGAAACACCCTGCACGCCAACAAGCTATCGGCGGAAGCAGGGTGTTGCGAGTCGGGGGAAGTCGGAGGCTGTCAGGCCGCGTTCGGCCGCGGCTCAACCGCCGCCGGAGACGACGATGTCGTCAAAGTCCTTGAGGAGGTCGCTGGAGGTGGGCTTGCCGTCAGAATCGGTCAGCGGTGAATCGGGCAGTGTTTTGAAGGTCAGGCCGTAATGGAGGATGCCGGCAGCGTCCGCCCGCGCACCACCACGCTCGTTTCTACCCACGTAGATACCGTTCTTCCCTGCTGCCTGAAGCACGAAGCTGCCACGGGCTGCCGTGGGCAGAATCTGCTGCGGTGGAAGATTGATGTTCTTGGGCGAGCCTGGCGAGCCCAGTATCCCCGCGAGCGACATCGCGTTGTTGGTAGCAGTCCCATCGAACCCGACGAGGCTCTCGGTGTTCTGGTTGACGCCCTTTTTACCCAGATTCAGTGAGGCCAGCATCGCGTGGTTGGAGTTCATGTAAAAGCGAGCCGCGGTCGCGCTTCCCGAACCGACACTGGCCAGTTGGGTGCTGTTCGTGATGGGCCCGACCGCACCGGGGTCTGACATCCAAGCGAGGATCGGCATCCCGTCCGCGTCCACCAGATCCCAGATCGCCATGTGGTTCGTCGCCGAGGCAATCTTGGTGCCCGCGGACTGGGTGCCATCGGTCTTCTTGTAGTACTGGGGGGGCGGCACGAAGTACTTGCCCTTGCCGACCGCATCTTGATTGAAACACACATTCTTGGTGTCATCGGTGTACGGACCCACCTTCACCCAGTTGCCAGTCGGGGTGACCATCGACGGATCGATACCACCTGAAAGCTCGAATAGCGCGTTTTCCAAGGACGTGAGCCCACGGCCCGCCCCCTGTCCGTTCACAGCGTCACCCAGCGCACTCTCCGGGAAGTACCCCGGCAGCCGCTTGTTGTCGATCTCAAACGCCGCGAACGCCTGCGACAGGTTCTGGAGCAGGTTCCGCGTGGCCGCGTCGCGGGCCTTCTGGCGGACGCCGCCGAGCGCGGGCAGCAGGATCGCCACGATGAGCGCGATGATCAGGATGACGACCATCAGTTCGATCAGGCTGAACGCTGGCCGCGAGTTCTTGAGGCGATTCATACCGAAGTCTCCGTGGGGGCAAGGGGGCCCCGGCACACCCATGGACTGTTCGACCCCCCGGTGCCGCGGGGTTGCTCGAATCGGCCATCCTCGGCCAGCTTACCTGAAACAATATGGATTCCGAAGCACTTTCCGCCAAGATCCCGTCCGATTCCCGAACTCCAGCACCGGCAGGAGGTTGGGTCACCCGGCCCACGCCTCCCCCTGAAAGGCCCGGTTTGATCCCCGGGCGATCATTGCCCATACTCCCCTTGTGAGTTCACGCGTTGTCACACCATCGGGGTTCAGCGGGCAGGGTTCGGCGGTCACGGCCGCGGCGGACGCCATCCGCGCGGGCGGGCTGGCCATCATTCCCACCGAGACGGTCTACGGCCTCGCGTGCGACGCGACCAAGGCCGAGACCGTGGCGAGGCTGCACGCGCTCGTTGTCCCGCCCATCGATCGGCCGCCACTGCCGCCCGCGAGCAGCTGGCACGCGCCGACTGCGGAGCGGGTGATCGAGGCGCTGAGCATCACACACCCGCTGCACCTGCGGATCTTCGACAAGTTGACGCCCGGGCCCGTGCGGCTCCAGGTGCAGAAAACGGCCGCGGAGATCGAGGCAATCCGCGAGAAGCTCGGTGTGCAGGCCGGCGTGATCGATCGGAACAATGAGATCTGGGTGCGCATCCCGGACCACCCCATCGCCACCGAGGTGCTGGAGCGCGCGGGTGGGATCGTGATTGCCGACCGCATCAGCGCCTTCGGCTTGGGCGATGGCAAAGAGATCCCTGAGGACATCCAGGGCACGACTGAGCGCATGGGCATCGCGGCCATTATCGACGACGGCCCCACGCGCCTGGGCAAACCCTCGACGGGCATCCACCTCGGGCGCGACGGCACGTTCGAAGTGATCCCGGGCGGGCTCTTCGACGAGCGGTACATCCGCAAGAAGGTGGAACGGCTGGTGCTGTTCGTCTGCACGGGTAACACGTGCCGCAGCCCGATGGCCGAGGCGATTGCGCGCGATGTGCTGGCGGGGCTCAAGAGCCCGATCCCCACGCGCGTGGCCTCCGCGGGCGTTTCGGCGTCTTCGGGTGACCCGATGACGTCAGAGGCCAAAGCGGCGCTCGCTGAGATGGACATCGACGTCGGCACCCACCGCTCAAAGGAGCTGGGGCGCGACCTCTTGAGCGAGGCGGAGGTCATCTTCGCGATGACGCGGGCCCACATGCAGGCGGTGCTGGCGATCGCGCCGCACGCCGCGGGCAAGGTTTTCGTGCTGGATCCCGCGGGTCAGGACGTCAAGGACCCCATCGGCGGCACACAGGACGAATACCGTTCCACGGCCCGCAAGCTGCGGACACTTGTGGAGCTGCGGCTGCGCGAGCTGGACCGCGACCTCAAGAACAACACGGCGGCACAGACCTCGGAGGGCACACCATGAAGATCGCACTGAGCTCGGACCACCGGGGAATCGCGGGGATCAAGGCGCTCGCGGACATGCTCAAGCGGCAGGGGCACGAGCCCGAGTTGCTGGGGGATTGCAGCGGCGCGCCGGCGGATTATCCCGAGCGGGCGTACATGGTCGGAAAGGCCGTGGCGGGTGGGCAGGCGGAGCTGGGCATCCTGATCTGCGGAACCGGCATCGGCATGTCGATCGCGGCCAACAAGGTCAAGGGTGTGCGGGCCGCCGTGGTCCATGACGAGCTCACGGCCCAGCTGTCGCGCTCACACAACAACGCGAACGTGCTGTGCCTCTCGGCGGACCTGCTCGGCCAGCGGCTGATCGAGAAGATCGCCGAGGTGTGGATCGGGACGGAGTTCGAGGGCGGGCGCCACTCCCGCCGCATCCGCAAGATCGCGGCGATGGAGAACGGCATCGACCCCGCGACGGTTCAGGAATAAGCCAGCGGCCGCTACAGCGACTGCTGCTTGAGCACCTGGCGGCAGAGCTCCCGCACCAGCGCGTGGCCCGACTTGCTGGCGGTCACTTCGGCGTGCAGCGGGCGGGCGAGCAGCGCGAGATCGCCGATCAGGTCCAGCAGCTTGTGACGCGCGGGCTCGTTCGAGAGCCGCCAGGCATTGTCGATGGGGGCGCCATCGTCACCGATCACCAGCATCTCGCTGGGTGTGAACTTCTTGAACAGGCCTGCGGCCCGGGCGGCCTCTGCTTCGGCCCTGAGTGAGAAGGTGCGGGCGGGGGCGATATCCCGCGCGTACTCCTCAGCGTCGCCGGTCCAGTACGCCGTCTGCGGCGGGATCGGCGAGCCCTCGCCGTAGTCCAGCGCGTAGCTGAACAGGCAGCCATCCTCACGCGGCTTGGCGGTCACCTCTCCCCCACTGCCGTCGGTGATCTGGATCGCGTTGCGGAGGCGGATCGGCTCGACCTTTTTCTCGGTGTCCATGACGAGATCGCGGAGGGCTGCGACGAAGGGCAGCGCGGAGCCGTCCAGGATCGGCACCTCCGGTCCTTCGACGTCGATCACCACGTCCGTGATGCCAAGCCCTGCGAGGGCGGAGAGCAGGTGCTCCGTCGTGCCCACCGCCCACGGGCCCATGCCGATCGCGGTGTTCCGAACCCCAAGCCCATCCGGCCAGCCCGCGGGCTTCCAGTCAACGCACCGCGAGATATGCACCGCTACCGGTCCGCGACCGGGTGGCGCGAAGAGGATTCCGGTCGCGGCGGGCGATGGCCGGATGTTGATCGCGCACTCCGCGCCGCTGAACAGGCCCAGCCCTCGGAGGTGGCCTGTCTCACGGCTGACGGTGCGGCGTTGCATGCTTGTCACTCGCGGGTGCTCATTCGCGCGCGGGCTTCTTGCCCATGCGGCGGAGGGCGGCGTAGGTGCGTCGCCATTCGCCGGCCGGGCCCGCGGGCGCGCCCATCCAGATCGCGCCGGGCGGAACGTTGCTGGAGACGCCGGAGAGGGCCGCGATCTTCGCGCCCGAGCCGATCTCGGTGTTGTCTCCCACCGACACGCCCCCGCCGAGCACCACGCCGTCGCCCATCACGACCGATCCCGAAAGGCCGCACTTGCCGCAAATGACGCAGGAGCGGCCGATGCGGCAGCCGTGGCCGATCTGCACGAGGTTGTCGATCTTGGTGCCCGCGCCGATGGTGGTCGAGCCGAACTTGGCGCGGTCCACGCAGGTATTGGCGCCGATCTCGACGTGGTCGTCGATGACGACGTTGCCGATGTGCGGGATCTTGACGAGGCCCCGGCCATCGGGGCTGGGGCGGTAGCCGAAGCCGTCCGCGCCGATCACGACGCCGGAGTGGAGAGTGCAGGAGTTGCCGACGGTGCAGCGGTCGAGGATCGAGACGTGCGGGTGGAGGGTGGTGCCGTTACCGACCTTTGCGCCGCGCCCGATGTGGACCTGCGCCACGAGCACCGCATTGTCACCGATGACCGCGCCGGCACCGATCGTGCAGCAGGGCCCGATGGAAGCCGAGGGAGAGACCGTCGCGGAAGGGTCAACCGCCGCGGACGGGTGCACGCCGGGCTTTGCCGGCTCGGCGGTCCCTGCGAGTAGCTCGAGGACACCGACCATCGCAAGGTCCGCATCGGGCACGACCAGCAACGCGCGGCCCTGCGGCTGCGCACCTGCCCCTGAGCCCATCGCCTCCCGCAGGTTCCCCAGTGGCACATCACGGCTGACCAGGGCCGCGGAGGCCTTGCTGGATTCCCACTCCTTCACGTACGCGCCGGAGCGGATGAACGACAGCGAACCCGCGGCCGCGCGGTCGAGCGCGTCGATGCGATCCAGGCGGATGTCCGCGGGGCCGAGCAGCTCGGCGCCGACCATGGACGCGAGCTCCCCCGTGGTGATCGAGATAGGCCGGTCGTTGGACACGCTCAGGGCCTCTTGGGGGAGGCGGGGTTGTTCCCCGCGGGCATCGCGGGGGCCGCGGCCGGCGCGGGCTGATTGCCACCTGCCAGGAACTGCTCGTTCATCAGGTTGATCACGCGGTCGGTGATGTCCAGCCCGTCGCGGGCGAACAGGACCCGCTTGTTCTCCATGGTCTTCATAACGTCGCCGGTGCGGGAGTTGCCCAGCGCGGGCAGCGTGATCGCGCGGTCGTCCAGGAGGACGATGTCGATACCCTCCTTCTTCGCGAGGCTCTGCACGGCCTCGGTCGCCTTGCCGTACAGCCGGTTGAACGAGTCCGCCACGGCGAAGTCGAGCTGGAGGTCGTAGATGCCCTCTCGCACCTTGTAGATCCCCTCGAGCTCCTTGAACTCCGCGATCGCGCGGGCCCGGGCGAGGGGGTCGTTGCCGAACTTGTTCTCTTTCAGATCCGAGTCGATCTTCTCGAGCTGATCGCGGGTGCCCTTGAGGCGGCCCCGCAGCTCCTCCTGCGTCGCGCGATGAGTGCCCTTCTCCTTCTCGAACTCCTTGAGGGAGTTGATGACGCGGGCGACGTCGCAGAAGGCGACGCTGACTGGCGCGGGGGCGGCCGGGGGCGGGGCGGAGTCGGCCGTGCGGTGCAGGGCCGCGGCCCCGATCAGGGAGGCGCCCACCACCAGCGAGGCGATCAGGGGCGAACGGGCGAAACGGGAACTGTTCATGGTCATCGTCAGAATCCCCTCAATGGGTACGCGGCGGGGCCGCGGGTTTGGGTTCGCTAACTTCCAGTCAGACGCATGATACCCCCGCGGGTTTCAGCGGAATGGCAGATCGACACTGAACGTGAAGACCCGCTTCTCGTCCGTCTCTTCCTTCAGGATGGGGAAGCCGAAGTCAAACGCGAGGGGCACTTGGCTCAACTGCGGCACGTAGATCCGCAGGCCCACGCCCACCGACACGCGGTAGTTGTCGAAGGCGACCTCGGTGTCCACCGTGCCGGTGTCGATGAAGCCGACGATGGAAACGACGTCCTCGTACACAGGCTGGCGGACTTCGGCGCCCAGGAAAAAGCTGAAGACGCCGCCGATGGGGTCATCGCCGACCTGGCCGTTGTCGTTGCGGATGCCCACGGGGCCGACGCCGCGGAACTTGAAGCCGCGGAAGTTGTTCCCGCCCAGGAAGAACCGCTCGTAGAAGGGCACGTCGTCCTGGTCCTGGGGGATGTACTTCGCGGCCGAGGAGAGGCGGAGCACCGTGGCCCGCCCGAGCACGTCCTCCGACAGCGGGATATACGCGTCGTACTCGAGCGCGACGCGGTTGAAGTTGGAGTCCCCGAAGTACTGGTCGACGCCGAAGGAGATCTTGTTGCCGCTGCTGGGGAAGCTGAAGTTGTCCAGCGTCTGGCGGGAAAAGTTGATGCCGAAGGTGCTGAGCAGCTGCGCTTCTTCGACGTCGTAGTAGTCTGTCGGGGCGTCGGGCTCGATGGAGGTGAGCTCGACCTGCTCGACACGGAGCGGCACCGACACGTTCCACCGCGAGCCGAAGCGGCGGCCGATGCTGAAGCGTGCGCCCACGCGCTGCTCGTCGTAGGACTTGAAGTCGCGCGTGCGGTAGTAGGCGCTGACGCTGCCCGAGTAGTCGCTGCCGAAGAGGTATGGGTCGGCGAGTGAGGCGGAGAGCTCGCCGGTCTCGCTGCCGGGAAGGGCGGCGATGGTGAACTGCTGGCCGCCGCCGCGGAAGGCGTTGCCACGGATGAACTCGCCGAAGGTGTCGGGCGTGTCCATCACGTCGAAGTTGTTCTGCTGGAGGCTGATGAGGCCGACGACGCCGCCGTCGCTGCCTACCGAGCCGCCCAGGGAGAACTTGCCGGTGTTGGTCTCTTCGATTTCAACCAGCACGTCGCGGTAGCCGGGGTTGTTGGGGTCCTCGGGCTGGGGCGTGATGCGGGTCTCGCGACGGCCGAACAGGTTCGTGTTCTCGAGGCGCCGCTCGCTCTCGCGGAACTCGGTGTTGTCGAGCGGGCGGTCGGGCCGGATCGTGAGGTTGCGGCGGATGACATCGTCGCGTGTGATGTCGTTGCCCTGGATCTCGACCAGGCCCGTCTTCCAGCGCGTGCCCTGGCGAATGACGACCATCACGACGTCCACGAGCGGGCGGTTCACATCGCGGCTCTCGCGCCGCTCGATGCGGGCGTCGTAGTAACCGAGCTTGCCGTAGGCGTCCTTGATGCCCTCGGTGGACTTCTTCAGCTTGGCATCGCTGTAGACGTCGCCGGGCTGGATCTCCATGAGCCCCAGCAACTGCTCGTCGGTAAAGATCGGGGTGCTCTCGTCGACGTAGATGCTCTTGACGCTGCGGAGCGTGTAGACCGAGCCCTCATCCACATCGAACTGGACGATGGCTTCCTTGCCGTTGGGCGAAGGGAAGACGCGGTGGCCGACGCGGATGTCGAGGTACCCGCGGTCGCGGTAGAACTGGATGATCGACGCGACGTCCTGGGCGAGGGTGTCCTCGTCCAGCGGCACCTTGTTGAGCAGCCACGCGGCCCGCGTCTTGATCGCGCCCTGGAGCTCGGCGCGCGAGAACGAAACGTTGCCCTCGAACTGCACGAGCGTGATGCGGGTGCGCTCGCCCTCGCGGATGCGGAAGAGGACAATGCCGTTCTCGTCGAGCTCCTTCTGGTCGATCGTGACCAGGGCGTTGGAGTAGCCCTTGGCCCGGTAGCGAGACTCAATGCTCCGCGCCACGCGGTCGATGAACGTGGGGTCCACGGGAGCGCCGACCATCGCGTCGCCGGCGACCAGGTCCGAGTCGCCGAACACGCGGTTGCCCACAGTCTGCACGGCCGTGACGATCGGGCGCGGGTCCAGCAGGTAGATCAGCTCGACCGAGCCGTCCGACAGCAGCTGTACGCGGCTTTCGACTCGCTTGAACCGCCCAAGGTTGTCGAGCAGCGCGATGTCCGTGGACACGAGCGCGGCCGAGAACGGCGCGCCCTCGCGCAGGCGGATGGAGTTGCGGGCGAGGCCCTCGGTCGCGGCGTCCAGCGTCTGGCCCGGCGCGGGCTTGCCATCAACGACCCGCTCGGGCGTGCGGAAGGTCACCTGTCGCACGAGGCGACCTTCGTAGGGCTGAAGCTCGGCGGGGATCGCCGCGGGGGTGGGCGGCTGCGGCTGTGTCTCAGGCTGGGGCTGTGGCCGCGGCGGCTGAGCAGGCTGCCCGGAGGGCTGGGCGTGGGCGGGCAGAACCCCCCACGCGTACAGGGCGGCAGACAGAAGCAGAGTTCGGGGGCTCATGACCGGCATCGTGGGTCAGGACAATACCCGCCAAAGCTGGTGGGCACAAACCGGAGGCGACTTACTGCAGCGTCACCGGCATCACCACATACACGAAGTCGTTCCCGCTCTTGATCAGGCCCGGCTTGCCCGGCGCCTTCAGCTCCATGATCACCTCGGGCTCGGTCATGACCTTCAGCGCATCCACGATGAACTGGGGGTTGAAGCCGATCTCGATGTCGTCCCCGTCGTAGGCCGTGAGGTCGACCTTGACGTTGGCCTCGCCCATCTCGGGCGCACGGCTGGAGAGCTCGAGCTGCTTGCCCTTGCCGGTGAAGGCGAGGCGCACGCCGCGGGATTCCTCGTTGGTGAGGAGGGCGGCGCGACGCACGGCCGAGGAAACCATGTCACGGTCGAAGGTGACCTTCTTGTCCTGGTCCTTCGGGATCACATCCTCGTAGGGGGGGAAGGCGCCCTCGACGAGGTTGCTCACCAGCACGGCCCGGCCCGGGCTCGCGGCCGTGCCGAAGCTGAACAGAATCTGGTTATCCGTGATCGCGATCTGCACCGCCTCCTCGTGCTCCTGAATCAGCTTCTGGAGCATGTTCAGGGCCTTGGTTGGAATGATGCAGGTGACGGGCTTGGCATCCTTCTCGCCGCCCGTGAGGGCCGCGCGGGCGAGGGCCAGGCGACGGCCATCGGTGGCCACCATCTCCAGGCGCTTGCCGTCACGCTTGAGCAGCACGCCGTTGATCGCGTACCGCGAGTTCTCGCGGGCGGTCGCGAAGAGGGTGCGTGCAACAAGCTGGCTGAGCGAGCCGGCGGGGTGCGTGATCATCGCCTTGGCCTTGGGCGTGTTCGCATCGCCGGTGGCCAGCGTGTTGAAGTCGGGGATCGGGGGGAAGTCGGCGGGCGGGTAGCCGAAGACCTTGAAGTGGGCGTCGGCGCCGCGGATGTGGCACACCTCGTTCTCGACCTCGAGCGTCAGGGTCGGGTCGCCATCCTCGGCGGACACGATCTGGCGGAGCTTGTCGGCGGGGATCAGGGCCTCGCCGGGCTGCTGGACGTCCACCTGCGTGAGGGTCAGTTTGAGTGCCACCTCGGCGTCGGTCGCGCTGAGGGTGAGGTCGCCCGCGCCGTTGGCCTTGCTGGCCGTGAGCTTGACGCAGGTGAGCTGAACGCGGGGGGTGCGGGCGGCAACAGCGCCGGAAACAAGATTGATGGCGTCCAACAGGGCGCCGCGATCGCAGATGACCTTCATGTGGCTCCGTCCTTCTCTTCTACTACTACTTGCGGGCGGAGTGTATCGAGATCAGGGGTGACAGTCTCAACAGCGGGTCAGCCCCCCACGGCCCGCCGCCCCCGCTCAGCCCCCGCCGGGGGGCATGGGAACTCCCCCAGCAGTTGTTCCAACGCGGCCACGACCGGTCGGGCCGAGGCGGTGGGCTGGTAGAGCGGGGTTGGCGGGTACGAATCGAGCACCAGCCTCGCGAGCAGTCCCGCGCTCTGAAGATCCTTGAGGGCCAGCGTCAGGGCGCGGTCGGTGATGGTGGGCAGTTCTGAACGAATGGTGGAGAACCGGGCGCCTCCCGACTCCTGCGACGCCTTGAGCAGGACTGGCAGCGACCACTTCTTGAGGGCAGTATCTCGCAGGGCGTGGACGGTCAGCAGGTCGTAGAGGTCTAGGAGGGCCGGGCCGGACTGCATGGCGCGGGTCGTCAGCAGGAACTCCGGCCGTAAGGGGTGGCCGTACCCGGGGTTGCGCATAACCAGCCCGAGCCTGACCAACGCGGCCAGGGTGTCGGTCATCACCTTGCGCGAAGCCCCGGTGCGGTGGACGAGCGTCACAAACCTCGACCCGCGGCCGCGCTGGATCTCGGCCAGGACGGGCAGCATCCACCGGCGGTGGAAGAGGTCTGGGAGATGGATCGGCGGCTGGCTCAGAAAAGCACCCCTGAACGGGCTTGACACGTCTTGACAGTTACTATAAAAAGGTTCCAGTCGCCGTGCAAGGGCCCTTGCCGGAATCGACTGCCGATTCCGGACCCGCTTGGAACCTTGCACGGCTTTCTGCTCAACTGTCAGGCACTCAACAGGAGAACCCCAATGCCCTCGCCCCTCAACTTCGACGGCGGACTCACCCTCTCGATGTCGGTCAAGGACCGCAAGGCTTCGGCCCAGTGGTACACCGACACGCTCGGCTTCCCGCTCCTCTACGACGTCGCCGAGATCGGCTGGTGCGAGCTCGCGACCGAGGTCAAGGGCGTCAACATCGGCCTGTCAGAGAACAAGACCCCCAAGACCGGCGCCGGCACCGTGCCCACCTTCGGCGTCGTGGACCTCGACAAGGCCCGCGCCCTGCTCGAGAGCAAGAAGGTGCGCTTCGACGGCCCCACGCACGAGTTCCCCGGCATGGTCAAGCTCGCGACCTTCTTCGACCCCGACGGCAACGCATTGATGTTGTTCCAGGACCTCCAGAAGCACTGAGCCGCGCCTACCGCGTCACAGGAGAAACCCAATGAAGAAGACGTTGACGATCGCCGCGATCTCCGCCGCCACGGCCGCGGCGTTGTTCGCGCAGCACAGCCACAACCACGCGCAGCCCGACGCCAAGCCAGCGAGCGCACAGGCCGCGCCGGCGAAGGACGGCAAGCCCACGAAGGAGCAGGCGCTGGCCGTGTTCGACAAGCTCAAGAAGTTCCAGGGCAGCTGGAAGTGCAACAGCGAGGGGCTGGGCGACTTCCAGGAGTCTTACAAGCTCATCGCGGGCGGCTCGGTGCTGATGGGCAACGAGATGGAGGACAAGCCCGAGATGGCGATGGTCACCATGTACCACATGGACGGCGACACGCTCATGCTCACGCATTACTGCATGGCGAAGAACCAGCCGCGCCTGACGCTCACCAAGGTGAGCGACGACGGGAACACGGCGACCTTCGAGTTCAAGGACGGCACGAACCTCGCCTCGCGCGATGTGGGCCACATGGACAGCGTGGTCATCAACTTCAAGGACGACGACAACTTCAACAGCCGCTGGAGCTGGTACGAGAAGGGCAAGGAAGGCTGGATGGAAGCCGTCACCGCCAAACGCGTGAAGTAGTTACGCGCATTCCGGAACTTTGTTGCAAAAACACACAATGGACGCGCCCGCGGGGCCGCGTCCATTTTTTTCGTATGGGTCAGGCGGATTTGAGTCACTTGCTGCAAGAACACGCGGGCTCGCGGCAAGTCATGGGGTCCACACACAACCAACCGCCGCAACCCGCGGCCAAACGAAAGGCAGAGACCCATGAAGACTCTTCTCTCCAGCGCGATCATCCTGTCCGCCCTCGCCGGTTCCGCTCTCGCCCAGCCCACGTACGTCAGCGGCCTGGCCCACACGTCGACCGGCAACGCCGTGCTTGGCCAGCCCCAGGGCCGCCGCCTCCCGGTCCACAACATCGGGAGCTCCGGCCAGGATGGCGTCGAGATCAACCTCCGCTCCACGGTCGGCGGCGGGTGCGCGGTTGATGTCGGCCCCTTCCTCGCCACCGCCGGCAGCGAGATCAAGATCAAACACAAGGGCTGGGACGGCCTCATCTACGGCAATCACCGCGTCACCTCCAACGGCAGCGGCACCGCCCACTTCGAGCTGGACTACACCGGCCTGGGCGTCAGCTCGATCAACATCAAGATCCTGGATGACAACGGCGGGGTCATCTCCGACGAGAACTTCCCCGGCCCCCTCGTCGCCAAGGAAGTCGTGCCCAACTTCACCTGCCCCAACGGCGGCTTCCCCGTCATGACGTCCAAGGTCGTCAAGCTCTGCAACATCTGTCCGTGGATCACCGTCTACGGCTGGGCCTGCGTCGGCCCCAACGGCGAAACGGGCTTCTACACCCAGCAAGGCCGGATGATCATCACGCCCACCTCCGCCCCGGGCACCCCGCCCATGCCACCCTATGACTCGGCGATGATCTCCGGCGGCGGCCTGCCCTCGCTCACCGTCAGCGAAGCCTCGATCGACACGCTCGGTGTCCCCGCGTGGGGCGTGGGCCAGGGCCGCATCCTTGAAGAATGCGACGACCTCGACGGCGACGGAACCTGCGAAGCGTTCCCCCTCTCGGTCACCAACCTCGGCAGCACCGGCCAGGACGGCGTGGCGCTGGACCTGGGGCCGGACTCGGGCGGCTTCGACCTCGAGATGTCCAAGGCCGCGTGCTGCAACGGGCACCGGACCATCCTGAAGGCTTTCGACGATCAGGGCGGCGAGCAGAGCATCACCCGCACGAACATCGCCACTAACCCCGATGGTTCAACGGTCGAGATGATCGACGCCGACTTCTCTGACTACGGCGCGACCGGCTATGTCGTCACCATGTTCGGAGGCACGGGCGGGCAGCTGGGCGACCCCGTCGCCATCATCGCCGGCGGCGGCCGCCCGGTGTGGACCAACCGCTGCCCCCCCGGCGAGCGCGAGATCTGGAGCAACGTGGGCACGCCCGGCCACCCCACCTGGGTCTTTGAAGGGTGCGGCGCCCTGGACCGCCTTGACTTCGCTGGTGGCCTCTTCGTCGAAGGGGTGGCCTCCTTCACCATCACCCCGCTGGGGCAGTCCCTGCCCAACAGCGGCAAGATCCGCCACGTCGTGATCACCAGGAACGGCAGCGAGATGGAGCTCCACCGCGTCGTCGTCCGCCCCCCTAACAACGTGCCCACCTGCGGCACCAGCGACTTCAACGGCGATGAGGACTTCGGCACCGACGCTGATATCGAAGCCTTCTTCGCCTGCTTGGGCGGGAGCTGCTGCACCACCTGCTACGAAGGCGGCAGCGACTTCAACGCCGACGGCGACTTCGGCACCGACGCCGACATCGAGAGCTTCTTCCGCGTGCTGGGCGGCGGGAACTGCTGATCCCATCGCCTGCTGATTGGACTCTGGGGGGCTCCGGCGGTAAAACGCCGGGGCTCTTTTTCTCTAGACCCCCGCGACCTTCCGCAACGCGGCCACGATGAACTTCTGCTGGTCCTTGTTGAACCCGCTGCCGAAGGTGATGCCCGGACCTTCGATGCTGATGTGCTGCATGGGCCGGCCGTTGCGGCTGATGTTGGACTTCTCGATCGAGACGCCTGTCACGCTGGTGAGGTCAAAGCGTGTGCGAAGGCCCAGGGACCCCACGCCCCGGAACAGCTGGGCATCCTTCCCGCGGATCGTCACCTCCGCCCGTCCGAACCAGATCACGATCGTCGCGGTTGCCATGCCCAGCCCGATGAGTACGAACGGGATCATGAAGAGGTAGGCCGCGGTGTCCACCGTTGTGCCGCCTTTGCTGTGGGTGATTCCGGGGCCCGTGACGTTGGCCCCGCCCAGCAGCATGGCCGCGAGCATCCCCCATGTGATCGTGTTCCAGAACAGCGCGAAGATCAGGAAGAAGATCCCCGTCGAGACGCTCCGCCACACCGAGCCGATGGACGCCTCCATGCCGTCGTCACGGAACCACGCGCCCTTGGGCGGGATGCTCAGGTCCACATCCAGCGTCTCGACGCTCCGCGCGAGCTCCGACAGCGGGTACGCCTTGTCGCACCCGCGGCAGTACGCCACGTCCTTCCCGACGTTCACATCCTCATCGGCGAACCCGGCACGGCATGTTGGGCAGAGTGTGGGCACGCCGCCAGTTTATCGAAAACAGCCCGCACGTCAGTCCAGCTGCATCACGACCTCGCCGATCTCCCGCCCGCGGGCGTTCGCGTACCCCCGCTCCTCGCCGACCAATCGGAACCCCACCTTCTCCAGCACCCGGATCGACGGCGCGTTGTCCTTCGCGGCCCGGGCGAACAGCGGCCGCGGCTCGGTCCGGACGAACTCCCGAAGTGCCCCCGTCGCGTGCCCCTTTCCCCAGTGCTCCCGCCCCAGCCAGTACGTCACCTCGCGCCGTCCATCCATCATGAAGCTCGCGACGTGCCCGATGACAACCCCATCCACCAGGATCGTGCGGTTGGTAATCTCCGGCTTCGCGCGGATCCTGGCCCAGTGAGCGTCGAACAGCGCGCGGTCCGACGGGTCTTTCCCCACGAACGCCGCTTGGTAACACGCGTCCTTGTCCTGCTGGTGCAGGAAGAACGTAACCAAGTCGCTGTCTTCCACGGGGCGGAGCGTGAGCATGGGGACAGTCTACCCAAGGCATGAAAAAACCCGGCGCGGGCCGGGTTGTGAGTGAACTGGATTCTCGCTCTTCGCTGATCAGGGCTTGTACTTCGCCGCGAAGTCGTTCATCGAGGTCTGCAGGTCGCTCCAGGAGGCCTTCAGCGTATCGAACGCCTTGTCCCACTCGGTGCCCGCCTTGCCCTTGAGGTCGCCCAGGTTCTTGGTCAGCTCGGCGTAGCTGCCCTTCATCTTGTCCACCGCGCTCTGCATCTCGGGCTTCTTGTCGTCTGCCGCGGCGCTGGCCTTGGCGGACCACTCGTCGAGCTTGGTCTTCGCCGTCGCCAGGCCGCTCTCGATGCCGCTGACCATCTTGTCCTTCGCATCGCCAAGCATGGTGCTGGCGTCGGCGGGCAGCGAGGGCATCGACGGGGTGGTCGTGCTCGTGGTCTTGGGAGGAGTGACGGGGGTCGGCGTGGTTTTTTTCTCGCAACCCACGGCGGTCAGCAGGGCGGCAACGGTAATAACAGCGATCAGTGACTTCATGGCTCGGAATCTCCAGTTGGTGAAGCTGGATAGTAGTGCCCGCTCACCCCTTGCGCGCTCTGAGTTGGTGACGGCATCTTCAGCACACCTTTGGCGCCGCGTTACGCCGCGCATGCCCACTCACCGGCAGCAAGGAGGCGTCATGCGAGCAATCACCTGGCACGGCAAGGGCGACATGCGATGCGAGCAGGTCCCCAATGCGGAGATCGAGCAGCCCACCGACATGCTGGTGCGCATCACCTCCACCGCCATCTGCGGCAGCGACCTGCACCTTTTGGACTTCTACGTGCCCTTCATGACCCCGGGCATGGTCGTGGGCCACGAGCCCATGGGCATCGTCGAGGAGGTCGGCAGCGAGGTCCGCAACTTCAAGAAGGGCGACCGCGTTGTGATCCCCTTCACGATCCAGTGCGGCCAGTGCTGGTTCTGCAAGCGTCAGCTCTTCTCCTGCTGCGACGTCACCAACGCGCACAACAAGATCCAGGAGAAGCTGATGGGCCACGCCACCGCCGGTTTCTACGGCTACTCGCACATGGCGGGCGGCTACGCGGGCGGGCAGGCCGAGCTCCTCCGTGTGCCGTGGGCGGATGTCGGGCCCATCAAGATCGAGAGCGACCTCGAGGATGAGCAGGTGCTGTTCCTTTCGGACGTATTCCCCACGGGCTACATGGCGGCCGAGAACGCCGAGATCGAGCCCGGTGACACCGTCGCGGTGTGGGGCTGCGGGCCCGTCGGCCAGTTCACGATCCAGAGCGCCTGGATGCTCGGCGCGGGGCGCGTCATCGCGATCGACTGGGTCCCCGAGCGCCTCGAGATGGCCCGCACCAAGGGCAAGGCTGAAACCATCAACTTCCGCGAGCAGGACGTCTACGACACTCTCCAGGAGATGACCCAGGAGCGGGGTCCCGACCGCTGCATCGACGCGGTCGGGGCCGAGGCCCACGGCTGGGGCGCGCCCGACGCCGTGATGGACAAGGTGAAGGCCTCGATGATGCTCACCACCGACCGCGCCCACGCGCTCCGCCAGGCGATCTACTGCTGCCGCAAGGCGGGCACGCTCTCGATCCCCGGCGTCTACGCCGGCTTCCCCGACAAGATCCCCATCGGCGCCCTCATGAACAAGGGGCTGACGGTCAAGACTGGCCAGACGCACGTGCCCAAGTACAACGGCATGCTGCTGAAAGCGATCGAGCAGGGCAAGATCGACCCCAGCTTCGTCGTGACCCACCGGCTGCCGCTGGAAAAAGGCCCCGAGGCGTACAAGACGTTTCGCGACAAGAAGGACGGGTGCATCAAGGTAGTTCTCAAACCGTGAGGTGACGCGATGGCACAGGACGACAACAACCGCGCGGCCGCCGCGCGTGACATCGGTGAAACCAGCGGCGCATTCGGCCGAGAGTCAGACCGGGACGACACGGGCTCGGACCTCCGCAGCTCGCCGCGTCAGGACGATTTCGCGAGTGACGTCAACGCGCCACAGCGATTCGGCAGCCCGCCCGACACGCAGTGGCAACAGGCCTCGCAGCGCACCGTCGACTTCAAACCCCCGCGCCCGCCGATGTTCGACGCCCCCGCCCGTTTCGGCACGGCCGGCATCTCCGCCGGCGAGGACCGCCTCTACAAGACCGATCTCACCGACACCCCCGACCCCCGCCGCGGCGAGCCGCCCGACGTCCTCGCCCAGAGCCTCGGCTGGTTCAGCATCGGACTGGGCCTGCTCGAAGTCGTCAACGCCGAGGGCCTGGCCCGCTGGCTCGGCACCGACAACCGCACCGTCATCCGCGCCTACGGCTTCCGCGAGATCGGCAACGGCATCGCCCTGCTCTCGCAGAAGGACTCACAATCCCGCTCACCCTGGCTCTGGACCCGCGTCGCCGGCGACGGCCTTGACCTCTACTCGCTCAAGAAGCTGCACACCGACGACAACCCCAACCGCGGCAACGTCAAACTCGCCATCGTCGCCGTCGCGGGCGTGATGATGCTGGATGTGATGGCGGCGGGGTTGCTGGCGGAGAAGTAGCGGGCCATCAATGAACTCAGAACCCAGGGACTGCAGTCCTTGGGTTTTTCGTTGGACTTATCCACACGCACACCTACCTCCAATCCCCGCAACTACTTACAACAAATCCCAAACACCACACCGTACCAACCCTTGACACTCACGTTCGGGCTCTGGTAAAGTTCTGGGGTCAGGCCCGCGATCAACGCCGCCCCTGACTGCACGAACGGGCTTTCGCCCCTCGGCACCCCGCGTTGAAAGCCTGGGTTCAAACCTCCGTCACGGCGGCGGCACCCAGCGGAAAGGTCCAGAATGTCCCAGATCGAAGCAAAGGAACTGCGCGCACCCTCCGACGAGAAGGCCGAAAAGAGCGCCAAGAAGCCCACCAAGGCCGAGCAACTCGCCGCGGAGCAGGCCGACCGCGACTCCAAGGCCAAGAAGAAGGCCCTCGACCTCACCCTCGCGCAAATCGACAAGACCTTCGGCAAAGGCGCCATCATGCGGATGGACGCCGACGCCTACCAGCTCATCCAGGGCATCAGCACCGGCGCCCTCTCCCTCGACCTCGCGCTCGGCGGCAAGGGCATCCCCCGCGGCCGCATCATCGAGATCTTCGGGCCCGAATCCTCCGGTAAGACCACCCTCTCACTCACCATCGCCGCCTCCGCCCAGAAGGAAGGCGGCGTCGCCGCGGTGATCGACGCCGAGCACGCCCTGGACCCCTCCTGGGCCCGCAAGATCGGCGTCAACGTGGACGAGCTCCTCGTCTCCCAGCCCGACAGCGGCGAGCAGGCCCTCGAAATCTGCGAGCTCCTCGTCCGCTCCAACGCGGTGGACCTCATCGTCGTCGACTCCGTCGCGGCCCTCGTGCCCCGCGCCGAAATCGAGGGCGAGATGGGCGACGCCTCCATGGGCCTCCAGGCCCGCCTCATGTCGCAGGCCATGCGCAAGCTCACCGGCGTCATCGCCCGCAGCAACTGCACCGTCATCTTCATCAACCAGATCCGCGAGAAGATCGGTGTGATGTTCGGCAGCCCCGAGACCACCACCGGCGGCCGCGCCCTCAAGTTCTACTCCTCCGTCCGCATCGACGTCCGCCGCACCGGCGCGATCAAGGAGGGCGACGTCACCATCGGCTCCCGCACCCGCGCACGCGTCGTCAAGAACAAGATCGCCCCGCCCTTCCGCGACGCCGAGTTCGACATCATGTACACCGAGGGAATCTCCGCCTCGGGCGACCTGCTCGATCTGGCGGTGGACGCCAAGGTCGTGCAGAAGTCCGGCGCCTGGTTCAGCTACGGCGACATCCGCGTCGGCCAAGGCCGCGAGGCCAGCAAGCAGTTCCTCAAGGACAACCCCGACCTCTTCAAGGAGATCCGGGCCAACGTCCTCGCCGTGAAGATGGCCACCCCGCTCGCGGCCGGCGCCCCCGAGGACGGCGAGGCCGAGGAAGAAACCGCCCCCGAGGAATAAAGAGCCAATCGCGCAAGCGATCGAGGTTTTCCCCGGGTCCTCCAAGTCCAACTCACAAGGCCGCCCGCGAAAGCTGGCGGCCCTGTTTTCCGGAATTGAACCAACCAACCCACCTGCTCCACAGGGCATCCATCCGAAGACTTCAACATGATGGAGGAACTCGACCGCCGCTTCCTGCAGTCCCAGAAGGTCTACTTCCGTGCCCGCGAGCAGTTTGACCAGGGGGAGTTCCGCCGCGCCCTCATCCTCCTGCGCGAGTCCTGGGAACTTCACGAGCACCCCCCCACCGCCTACTGGATGGGCGAGTGCCACCGCTACCTCAAGAACGACGTCGCCGCCGAGGAGTGGCTCCGCCGTGCGCACCAGATGCGGCCCGAGCAGGCGACCTACGCCGTGGGCTACGGCCGCTTCCTCATGGACCGCGCGCGCTTCGACGAAGCCACGGATATCGCCGTTGCCACCATTGTCCGCTCGCCGAACTTTGAGCCGGCGCACAAGCTGCTCGAGATCACCCACCAACGCCGCGCCGCTGCCGACCCGGCCTAGCGCACCGCATCCACCGGCCGGACCGGGATCTGCACCTCCGCCCACTTGTTCCAGTACGCCAGCTTCGGCCCGTTATATGCCAGCATCCGCCAGTTCCCCGCGGCCTCCCACCTGGGGTTTGCCGCCAGCCACTGCTCGATCTGCTCCATCCCGCGCCGCATGGTCGTCATCCCGTAATCGCCGCGCACGCCAACCGCCGCCACGGTGACCGGCTCCGCGTCCCGCACCGTCACGTTCCCCTCCTGGCCAGTGGGGTTAAGGTCGCGCGTCCGATACAGGAACGCCATCGACCACGACGCGGGCTGTACATCGCGCGAGCCCTCCAGCCCCTGGTAGTCCATCTCGACCGGCGAGGTCATCGCGATCTCGTGCTTCTTGATGTGGTTGAACAACGGCCAGAACGCGCCGTTCATCCCTTGGTCCGGATTCGTGGTCGCGCCCACCACCTCCGCCCGCCGCACGGCGGGGTAGGTCTTGAGCTCGATCGCGCCCGGCGGCGTCGGCGCGGGATACCCCTCCGGCAGCGGCGTGTCGATAGCAACCTTCGAGGCCTTGTAGTTCCCGCGCGAGTCGATGGTCACCTGCTCATCCGAGCCGCCCACCCGGAGAGCCTTCCCCGCTTGGGGCACCTGTCCGCTCATCGCTACCCCACTGGTTCCGGTCACAGCGGCTTCCGGCTTTTCCGGAGCCGACGAACACGCCGCGAGGGAGATCCACACAACCGGCAACGCGAGGGCAATCAACCGCATAAAGCCTCCACCGGGCCAGATGCCCGTCCCGGCGTTTTCGCCTGGCGACTCGCTGCTGGATGCAGGCACACTTCCAGCACCGCGGCGTGCGGTAGCCGTCAGGGTGGGGCCGATGCCCGCGCCAGAAATCCCCCGAACAGACCCGCCCCGGCATCAAACAACCCCGTGCGACGGCCTGACCCGGTCGTCGCTGCGCGCCGATAATCCACCCCCCGCGGGCCGCCGCGGCGACTGAGGACACCGACCATGAAGCACCGTTCCCTGATCATCAGCACCGCCCTGGCCCTCGCGGCCGCCTCGAGCGCCTTCGCTCAGATGGTGCCGCCGCCCTCCGAGACGCCCGCGCCCGAGAAGTCCATCCCCGTTACCCCCCCGGCGCCGATTCCCACGGTCTCGCCCATGGAGGTGAAGCCGATGCCTGTCGCACCCCCCAAGGCGAAGCAGGCGCCGGTGGTGTTGCCCAAGCTGCCCTACGAGGCGATCGTGAAGAAGGGGCCCGACGGCAAGGTGATCCGCCTGAGCGAGCCCGTGGAGTACGCCGCGCTGAAGGCCAACCCGATGGTCCTCCCCAAGGAGCGCGAGCAGCTGGCCGACTATCTCAAGCAGCGCCAGAAGAGCTTCGAGATCATCGTCGCCGACAACCTCGACCTGGTTGAGAAGATCGAGGGCGGCATCTTCGAGAACATCCCGCTGGACGAAGAAGCCCGCAAGAAGAACCTGATGGAGCTGGTGAACGTCGCCAAGCCCCTCAAGCCCGACGCGGCCCCCAAGCCCATCTACCTGGACCTCCGCGACAAGCAGACCTTCTCGCGCGAACAGGCCGAGTTCAACCGCACCATCTCCTCCGAGTACTACCAGGCGATCATCGCCGAGGTCAGCGACGGCGGCGCCGCCCGCAACATCGCCTTGGCGTACAAGCAGTACCTCGACGAGCCGATCTACTACCACCGCCTCATGAAGATCGAGGCGGCGGGGAAGATCGACTCGCTCCTGCCCGCGCTCAAGCTCGAGGGCGACGCCAGCTCGAAGGCGAACGCCGCGGCCGCGAAGGCCAAGGGCGCGAAGTCCGACGCCGAGAAGGTCGCCGCGATCGACGAGCTCAACCAGGCGCTGACGCTGGACCAGCGCAAGGCGCTGCTGAAGGGCGTGATCGAGAGCCGCGTCGAGAAGAAGTAAACTTCGCCGAGACGACAACCGAGAACGCCGCTCCGAGTGGGGCGGCGTTTTTCATTGGTGCGTTTCAGCCCTTCGCGAACTTCGCCCGGAGCATGTCGCGCGTCTCGGGCATCGACACGACCTGGGCCGAGAGGTCCGCACCGCGCCGCACCACCGCCGCGTCGAAGGAGCCGTCCAGCTCATTCAGCAGCTGCTTGGTCGCGCGGAGCGCCTGCGGAGCGCCCGTGCTGAGCCGCGTCACGAGCGCATCGACCTCGGCGTCAAGCTCGGCCGCGGTGGGCGTGAGCAGGTCCACCATCCGCAGGTCGTACGCCCGCTGCCCGCTCATCGTGCCGCCCATGAGCAGGATCGTGCGGGCCCGCCCCGCGCCCACCTTCCGCACCAGCCATGGCGCCACCACCGCGGGGCACACGCCCAGGTCCACCTCGGGGTAGCCCATCTTGCTGTCCGCGTGCGTCACGGCGAAGTCGCACACGCACGAGATCCCGCACCCGCCGCCGATGGCCGCGCCGTTGACCTTCGCGACCGACACCATCGGGAGCGCGCGGAGCTTGAGCGTGAGCTCGGCGAGGCTGTGGAGCAGCTTCGCGGGCGCGCCGGGCACATCGAGCACCATCTTGAGGTCCATGCCCGCGCAGAAGGACTTGCCCGCGCCTGTGACAACGAGGACCGTCGGACGCGAGGTGTCCGGCATGGCCGCGAGCTCGTCCAGCTTCGCGTGCAGGGCTTCCAGCAGGTCGATCGAGAGCGCGTTGCGCATCTCGGGCCGGTTCAGGGTGAGCGTCGCGACGCGGGCGTTGATCGTGAGGAGTGCGAGGTCGGGCATGGGTTATGGCTTCTTGGCTTTGGCATCCGCGCTGCGCCAAAGCTCGGCGAGGCGGTCCTGCTGTTCCTGGCTTCCGACAAGGTTCATAGAGACTGCGAGGGCGTGCTCGGACTGCTGGATGTGGGTGGAGCGGTCGAGCTCGCCGAGCCAGCGTTTGGTATAGCCCAGCGCGTGCCGCGGCTTGTTCGCAAGCTCCTGCGCAATAGCGATCGCCCGCGCTTCGCATTCGCGGGGCGTCGCAGCGCACTCGTACACGAGCCCAATCCGAAGGGCCTCGGCCCCACCGATCGTCACCGGCTCCAGCATCCGTGCCCGCGTCGCGGCGTCCCCGATAGTGGCCCGCAGCGCCGGCGCGTTCACACCGGGCGAGATGCCAAGCCGCAGCACCGGGTACCCGAGCTTCGCGTTGACGTCGGTGACCGCGAGGTCGCCCGCCGCGACGAGCGCACACCCGCCCGCGATTGCCGCGCCGTGCGCCGAGACGATCACCGGGCACGGGGCCGTGCGGATCACCCGCACCGCCTTCGAGAGCCCCGTCAGCAGATCGCCCAGAACGTTGTCATCATCACGGCAGAGCGTCAGATCAAACCCCGCGCAGAACACCTCACCCACGCCCGAGAGCACGATGGCGCGGGCGCTCAGGGCCGTGTCGAACGCGCTCACGAGGTTCGCCAGCATCTTGGGCGTCATCGCGTTGCGCTTATCCGCGCGGTCAAGGCGGATTACCGCGACCTCCCCCACCGGCTCCACCTGGATCATGATGAGGACTCCGCGCGCGACCGCTCGACGATCTCCCGCGCAAACGCGCCCGCCCGCGCCAGCGCGTCCATGTCCACGCCCGTGACGTAGCCGGTTTCATGCACCGTGCGCACGAGCGTTTCCGTCGCAATGTTTCCGGGCGCCCGCTTCCCGGGAGTGCTCGCGTACGGACACCCGCCGAGACCGGCGACCGAGCCGTCGAAGGAGCGAACGCCCAAGTCCAGCGCGGTTCGCACGCAGTCCGCGGCACGCCCGAAGGTGTCGTGGAGGTGGAGGGTCACCGGAAGCTGCGAAGACCTGACGGGCACCTCTCGCAGGTACTCGGCGAGCAGGTCGCGAATCGAGTCTGCGGTTCCGGCGCCGATAGTGTCACCCAAGTCGATCTCATCGACCCCGACCTCCAGCAACTGGTGCGCGACCTCGATCACCTTCGATGGCTTAACAGCTCCTGTGAACGGACATGCGATCACGCACGAAATGTAACCGCGCACGATGAGCCGGTGCGAGTGAGCCCGCTCCAAAACAGGGCGAAAACGCTCAATCGACTCTGCGATGGACGCATTGATGTTGCGCCGGTTGAACTCCTCCGACGCGGCCGTGAACACGCTCACCTTCTCAACAGTCCACTGCCCTTCTTCTTCCGCGAACCGTTGAAGGTCCTCGAAACCCTTCAAGTTGGGCACGAGGGCTGAGAGCATGGGCGAACGCGACTTCCAAGAGGGGCGACCCCCTTCGGACGCCATCGCAACCTGAATCTCCCTGGAGTTGAGACAACCCTTGAGAACATCCCTCGCATCCCCCAGCTGCGGCACCCACTTCGCGCTCACGAAGCTCGTGACCTCCACCTCGTCCACCCCGGTCTCGCTCAGCAGCTCCACCAGCCGGACCTTGTCCGCCGTGGGGATGACCCCGGCCTCGTTCTGGAGGCCGTCGCGGGGGGAAACATCGGTGATTCGCACGCTCTCGGGCACGCGTCAACTGTAGTTCATCACTGGCGGAGCCTCCCCCTTGACCGGGGCACACATCGCGCCAAGCATCCTCGCCCCCATTCTCCGGGCGACATCGAAAGGCTCCTGCAATGTTGGCGCACCTCAAATCCCCGAGCAATCCCAGCCCCATCGCGGCCTGGCTCGGCGTGTGCTGCATGAGTCCCAACGGACTGGCGCCCGCGATCGGCTGAGCCGATCACCCGCCGCGTCCTGCATCCTCCCCCACAACCCGCGATTCCACCCATCCATCCCACACCCCGCACGCGGCCTTTCCGCGCGTGCCCACCACCAGCGTGTACCCATGGACATCCAGACCACCAGCAAGGTCCTCGCGCCCGAGGACATCAGCACCGGAGACTACCTGGCCCCCCTCAGCATGACCTTCGAGTTCCTGGACTTCTTCCGCGAGTGCCGCACGGGCCCGCCCGAGGTGTGCCGCCTCTCGGTCATGGCCTGCGCGTTCACCCCGTACAAGGTCACGGCGGTGTGCCTGCCCTTCGTGCTCGTTGAAGACGCCAAAGGAGACAGCGCGACGCTCGACGTGCGCCGCTATGTACTCGCGCGCCTGGACGAGGACTTCGCGCAGGCCGCGATGAAGAAGGCCCGGCGCTCGGCCAAGGCGTCCGCCAGCACCTGAAGGATCGACCACGAAAAAGGGCTCGCGTCGATCTGACGCGAGCCCTTGGTGGTCAACTAGACTCGGATGGAACTCCGCTCAGCAGGCGCCGCCGCCCAGCACGCGGAAGAACGACTCGATGTCGGCATCGGTGCCGAAGTCGCCGTCGCCGTTGAAGTCCGATCCGCCCGGGAAGCAGCTGGGGCAGCAGGACCCGGCCAGGCAGGCGAAGAACGCCTCGATGTCGGCGTCGGTGCCGAAGTCACCGTCGCCGTTGAAGTCCGACGTGCCGCAGCCCGACTCGCAGCCGCGGATCGCGATCTGCACATCGTCCACACCCGCTTCGACCACCGACCCCGAGCCCAGGTCGGAGGCCGTGAACCGCAGGCGCATCTGATCGGTGCGGGCGATTCCCGGGAAGTCGGAGAGGCGGACCTCGTTGAAGAGCCAGCCGCCGGTGTTCTGCGTGGTGGGACCCACGGTCTCAACGGTGGTGTAGGACCCGCCGTTGTTGCTGGAGAGGGCTACCACCATGGTGTCGGCCCCGGGGGCGGACCCGGCCGTGTTGTGGTACCAGCGCCAGTAGCTGATGATCACCTCGGAGGCGCCGGTGGCGTCGAAGACAGGGCTGATGAGGTGGGTGGTGCCTCCGTCAACGTCCGCCTCGCCCACGGCCCCGCCCGCGGTGCCCTGTCCTGTGACATAGCACTGCGTGCCGGCGACCGTGTGGTCATCGGCGGGCGCGGCCGCGGTACCGTTGGGATCAGCCCGCACCCATGCGCCGCTGGTCAAGGCGGCATCGTTCTGGACAGTCCAGCCCAGGTTGGTCTCGAATGCGTCGTTGAGGACGACGCTGTCTTCGCCGATGGTCGCGGAGTGGAGCGCTACGGGCGCCGTCGCGGGTGATGTCACGACCGCGCCGCCGCTGCCGTTGGCACGCACGTAGTACTGCGGTGTCTGGCCGCAGCTGAACGCAGGAAGCGTGGCGGTGTAGTTCACGCCGCCGTTGCTCACCAGCGGGATTGTCGTAAACGCGCCGCTCGTCTCCGGCCGGTAGTAGACCGCGGCCGAAGTCACGGTCTGGCTGCCGGCGGTGATCGTGACGGGGAAGCTCGTGGTCTCGCCGGGAGCGAGCAGGGTCGGGGCCCCGTCGGGCAGAGCCAGCGCGAGGGTTGTCTCGACGACCGAAAGGCCCAAGGTGTACAGCTGCACCTCGCTCACGCCGGACGCGCTGTAGACGCGGATGTAGTAATCACCAGCGCCGGGCAGGGACACGTTGCTCAGGACCTCGGGGGTTCCCGCGGGTGAGATGGTGCCGGTGCCCAGCACGGTCGTGCCGTTGCTCGCGAGCACCTGGATGTCCAGGTTGCCCACGGCCCGGCTGTCGGTGAACGTGCCCGAGCAGCACGAGCCCGACGCGCCCGAGCAGCTCTGGGTCGCGTCGTCGTAGTTCTCGCCGATGGGAGTCGCCGTCACGGTCAGCAGCCGCTGGCCGGTCACGCTGATCCTGTAGAAGTCCTGGTCACCGTTGACGTTCAGGCTGGTGATGGTGCCAAGTGTGATCGCCGGAGCGGGCACGTTGCCCACCGTGGTGTTGCTGCCCGCGGCCAGCGAGCCGAGGTTGGTCGCCGCGGCGGCGCTGTTGTTGGGCTCGAACTTGTCGCCGTAGTGCTGCTGGGCGTTGCGGATGTCGTCGTGGCGCGGCCCGTCGTAGGCCGTGCTGATGAAGGGCTCCATGAGCTTGGTCTGGGCGATGGGGCAGACGTGGGCCTGGCCCATGCCGTGCCCGTGCTCGTGGGCCAGGATGTTGCGGAGGCGGAGAGAGTTAGAGGTGACGTTGGTGTAGTAGTTGTCACCCGTATCGATGACCATGTCACCGTTCTGCGGGAAGAAGTTGTATGCCAGGATGCCGCTGTTGCCGTCGATGAAGTGCCCGCCCATGCGGAGGTCGCCGCGGACGTTCAGGGAGCCGGCGCTGGTGCCGAGACCGACACCGTCATCATTGTCTTCGTAGACGTACGTCACGCCGCAGAGCTGTCCCCAGCGCGCGAAGATGGCGTGGTAGTGCGCTTGCCACGTGGCGTTGTTGGCGCCGTAGATCCCTTGCATGAAGGCGAAGAGGTTGCTGGGCGCCGCGGGCTCGCCGTTGAAGCCGTCGATGGGTGTCCCGTCGGGCACGAAGCTGTACGTGAGGGTCGTGGGCGTGCCGGTCGCGCCGGAGGGCGACGAGGCCGTGGTGCCCCAGCGGTTGGTCTGGTTGAAGCGAGGCTCCAGGCCGAACATCACCTGGTTGAACACGGCCATCGTGTTGTTATCGGTCCCGTCGGCGAAGCACGTGCTGAGCCCGCTGAGGAGCTCGGGCCGATCGGCGATGTTGGTCAGCATCGTCTGGTGGACGGGCTTGAGCTGGGCCCAGGACTCGGCGGTGACGAACTTGCCGATCAGGGCCGGCATCGGGATGGCCGAACCGGCGATCGGCGGGGCGACCTGCGGGGCGTCGTGCCGTTGAACAACCTTGGAAGAACCGCACGACATTGCGAGCAGGGCCGCAGCCCCGACCGCGCCTGGGATTGCCAGGTCACGTAACCACTGAACCATGGACGCCTCCGTTCAAAAGGGCCCCGACGAAACGCCGGAAAGTGAAGAGAAGCCAGGGGGTCAAGAAGAACCCCTTCCCCTGGCGGTGAGAGCCTAACACGGATCGCTGAGTTTCCAACCCATTTACGGACGCGGGCCCGGCATGTTCCCGGGTAGATCCCCTACTTCGGCCTAGGCGGCGTCGGACCCGAGCAGTTTCAGCAACCGCCCTTTCCCTGTGTTAGGCTGCTGTCATGGCCCAGCGTCAGCACCACTATGAGCAGGCCTTTGAGGACTACCTGCGGGCGCGCCGGATTCCGTACGTCGCCGTGGACGAGGCGAAGAAGGCCCTGCTGCCCGAGCCCAGCGTGTCGTTCCGCTCCATGGACCGCTCGACGGACCAGAACTCAGCCCTCAAGTCCTTCGACTTCGTGATTTATGGCGAGGGCCTCAACCTTCTTGTCGAGATCAAGGGTCGCAAGGTCGCGCAGCGCGCGGCCTCGCCCCGTCCCGGCAAGCCCGGACGGCTCGAAAACTGGGTGACCATCGACGACGTCGCCAGCCTGCAACGCTGGGAGCAGCTCTTCGGCCAGGAGTTCCAGGCCGCGTTCGTCTTCGTCTATTGGTGCGACGACCAGCCGCCCGACGCCCTGTTCCAGGAGATGTTCGAGAGCCGTGGGCGGTGGTACGCACTGCGGGCCGTGAAGGTCCGGGACTACTCCGGGGTGATGAAGGTCCGCAGCCCCCGCTGGCGGACAGTGAACGTGCCCCCCGCGGCGTTCGAGCGGATCAGCGCTCCATTCGCGCCCTCCAGGCCAAACCCCCTGTACCCGGGCGAGAGTGTCTCGCCCTCCGTCTTCAGCCCCGCCGAGTCGCTGGTCCTGCCCGCCCTGGAGCGGCTGGTTCGGTAACCCGCTCTTTGGGTGTCGCTTTGGAGGGCAGCCCTTGGTAGCATCTAGGCTTATGAAGACCTCGATCCTTTCTGGTCCGCGCCGTGCCGGGACCTTGCTGGTGGTGCTCGCGGCGATGTTCACAGGCCTTGGCCTGCTGGCCTTGCCCGCTTCGGCCCAGGAGAAGAAGGACGCACCGCTCGCTCCGCCCCAGCCCGGCAAGCCCGACGAACCGCCGGTGATCTGGAACTACCTGGCCATCGCCGTGGTGCTTGGGCTTGCGGGCGGCGCCGCCCTCATTCCCAGCAAACGCGGCCATCAGGACTGAGCGGTATGGATGGGCGGGGTCTTCACAGTGAACGGGCCAAAGGGCCCGGGGAGGATCGTGCTATGCGCACAGGGTGGTTCCAAAGAACATTCCAAGGCCGACGCGGCCTCATCGCGATCAACGGCGCGCTCCTCGCGGCCCTGGCCGCGATCACGTTCGTGCCCCTCGCGACCGGCCAGCCCGCGCTCTCGCGGGCACGCGGCGTCTACACCATGGTCTCGGGCCGGACGATTTCCGGCGGACCTGCGGCGGTGTACATCATCGACTCATCCAACCAGGAAATGGTCGGCCTCCGCTGGGACCAGGGTAAGCAGTCGCTCATGGGCCTGGGGTACCGCAACTTTGCAGGCGACGGGGCGACCGCGCCCCCGGGCCGCTAAAAAGGAGCCGCGCCAATGGACAACAACAACTCCCAGCCGCGGAATGGTGTCAATGCCCTGTGGGCCAGCGGCTTCGTGCTGCTCGCGCTGGTGCTGATCCAGGCCGAGACGATGCTCGCCCAGCCCTTTGACCGCGGCACCGCGCAGGCGGGCATGGTCTCCCAGACCGGCCAGCTGACCGTGATGACCGCCGACGGTGGCAGCGATGACCTGCTGCTCGTGCTCGAAGGCCGCAGCGAGGAGCTGCTCGTCTACCGCAGCGACCGCAACGGCGTGCAGCTCCAGCAGCGGCTCAGCGTGCCCAAGCTCTTCCAGGACGCTCGGGCCATGACCCAGGGCAAGTAACTCAGGGCCAAACCCAGGGCCAGTGAACCAAGGACCGCAATGCCGATCTACCCGCTGCCCCAGTTCGAGGCCGACGTCAAAGCCCAGCTCGATGAGCGCGACCGCGCCGAATACGAAGCCCTTAAGGCGCCCAAGACCCTCGTCGTCCGCTTCGGCGCCCTCAAGATGGTCGGTGAGTTCCCCTTCAGCAGCACCGTCAAGCCCGGCTGCGGCTCCAAGATCGTCGTCCGCACCTTCCGTGGCACCGAGATGGGCGAGATGCTCACCAGCACCTGCCCCAACTCCGGCTGCGGTAAGAGCGTCTCCCGCAAGGAGATGCTGAACTACATCCAGAACTCCGGCGGACGCGACTACCCCTTCTTCACCGACGGGCGTGCCCTCCGCGTGGCCGAGATGGCCGACATGGACCGCCAGGAGCAGCTGGAGCAGAGCAAGCACGCCCTCCGCCTCCAGATCCGGGACATGGCCGACCGCCTGGGCGTCAAGGTCAAGATCACCGACGTCGAGCCGATCCTGGGCGGTGAGACGCTCACGGTGTACTACCTCTCCGAGGAGCGGGTGGAGCTGCGCGACCTCATCCGCGAGCTCTCGCTCACCTTTAAGACCCGCGTCGACCTGCGGCACGTCGGGGCCCGTGATGAGTCCCGCCTGGTCGCCGATTACGAGAAGTGCGGCCAATACTGCTGCTGCAAGAACTTCCTGAAGGTCCTCAAGCCCGTCTCGATGAAGTCCGCCAAGGTGCAGAAGGCGACCCTGGACCCCCTCAAGATCAGCGGCCGGTGCGGGCGGCTCATGTGCTGCCTGCGGTACGAGGACTCGACCTACGAGGACCTCCGCAAGAAGCTGCCCCGCCGCAAGAGCCGCGTCGGCACGCCCGAGGGCGACGGGATTGTCATCGACTCCCAGATCCTGACGCAGCTCGTGCTGGTCTCCCTCGACGAGCCCGGGACCGACGGCAAGCCCCGCGAAGTCGCAATCCCCGTCGAAGAGCTCACGGCCCCCTCCAACACCGTGCCGGTGCGCCGGGAAGCCCCGACGGACGGGCGTCCCACGCGCGACGGTCCGCGGGAGGGTCGGGATGGCCCGCGCGCCCCGCGGCCCGATGGCAGACCCGATGGCCGGCCGGAAGGCCGCCCTGACGGCAGACCCGATGGGCGTCCGGACAGTCGCGGCGGTCCTGCTCGTGACAGCCGCGATAGCCGTGACTCACGCGGCCCACGCCCTCAGCGCGGGCCCACGCCCCCGCCCCAACGCCCGCAGCCAGAAGCAGTTGCGCCCAGCAACGCCGACCTGGACGACCTCGGCGAGACGGACATCGGCGAGGATGCGCCCATCCAGCCCAACCAGTCTTCGCCTGGCGGGCCGCGTCCAGAGAGCGGGCCGGGCCAGCCCAACCCCAACAAGCGTCGACGCCGTCGTCGGCGCGGCGGAGGTGGCGGCCAAGGTGGTGGCGGCCAAGGTGGTGGTGGCGGCGGTGGCCAAGGCGGCCCCGGCGGTCAGCGTCCACCGTCCGGACCTTGAGTCCGGCACCGCGCCGAAGAATCTGCACAATGTGAATCATCCGGAGCGAGTGGCCGATACTGCCAATTGCGGGGTATTCTGCGTCACCGTACTTTTCCAACCCAGGAGGTTGTCATGGCGAAGAAGGCGAAGAAGAAGGCTTCCAAGGCGAGCAACAAAAAAGCCGCCAAGAAGTCCAGCAAGAAGATGAACAAGAAGTCCGCGAAGAAGATGAGCGGGCGCGCCGGCGGCGCCGCTTCGAAGAAGAGCGCCAAGAAGGGCGCGTCGAAGAAGGGCTCGTCCAAGAAGGCCGCGAAGAAGGCGGGCAAGAAGACCGGCGGCAAGAAGGCCGCGAAGAAGACGACCCGCCGCGCCAGCAACACGAGCAGCGGCATGGGCGGCGGCGGCATGAGCCCCGCGATGGGCGCGACCGACGTCGTCATTGAGTCCTCGCCCAGCAGCGCCGGCTCCTCGGGCAACAGCGCCGGCTCCAGCGGCTCTGGCATGGGCGGCGGCCAGGGCTGATCGTCCTCGCAACGCAACAACACAAACACCACCGGCCCCCACGGCCGGTGGTGTTCGTTTTGGCGCGCGCCGGGCCGGTTACGAGATGTAAAGGTGCGGCTCGCCGTTGGCACGGAGCGGGACGTCCACCGTGACAGCCCGGACCTCTTCGGGGGCGCTCATGACCGACATCGCGATGACGAAGGTGGCCGTGGTCGCGGCCGCGGCGGCGAGTACTGCGCGGAGCATGTCGCGGAGAAAAGGGGCCCGGCTCATCGTCGATCCTTTCGAAACCCCTGGACACCCCGTCCACATGCTGATGCGCGCTGCGCGTCGAGCCTTCACGCTGTTCATCGGTATTTGCCGCTTTGATTTACCAACGCTGTTATGAGGACGCGCGAGCCGCCGTGACCGCTAACCACGCACTGAACGCTCTCGCGCACCACGTCCCAAAAATGGAACGAGCCGCACCAGGGGTGGCGATGCGGCCCGTTCCGAACGGAGACGTCTGATCAGCGGCTGCTTACCGCTTGTTGTTCTCGAGCTCTTGCATGCGGCGGTTGAGCTTCTCCATCTGTGCGTTCATCTTCTCCAGCTGACGCATCAGGTCGGCGTTCCCGCCAGCCATGGCCGGCGGCGCCGGGAAGACGAAGTTCTGACCCTGGCCGCCGAACACGCGGTTGTGGTCGTCCAGCCGTAGTGAAGAGTGGGCCTTCACCTCTTCGAGCTTGGCCAGCGCGTTCTCGAGCGCGTCGCGCACCGTCTCGAGCGCCCTGCCCTCGAGCTTCTTGGTGTCTTTGAGCGACTCCAGAGCCTTCTCGATGCTCTCGCGCGCGGCCTGCACGCCCTCATCGCCCATCGAGTACCACCTCGTCATCTCGGGCATGGGTTCGCGACGGGGCATCTTCCCCTCGTCGTACTTCGCGAGCTTGACCTTGAGGTCCACGTTCTTGCCGTCGCGATCGACGGTGAGGTTCATCGTGTCCCCCGGGTTCGCCTCGCGGATCATCGCTCGCCAATCCTCTACGGTCTCGATCTCCTTGCTGTTGCACTTAATCACGCGGTCGCCGGCCTTGATTCCCGCCTGATCCGCGGGCAGCCCGTCGATCACCGACTCGATCTTTGCCCCGCCATCCTCCGCGTCGGTCATGGTGATGCCGATCATCACCTTGGGCGGCTCCTGGGACATGAACATGCGCGGCGCAGCGCCCATGCCTTGGGCGTCGCCCGGGATCGCCTCAACCCGGAACCGCGGCGCCACGGCCCCGAACGGCTGGGTCCGGCTGATCACGCGGGTGTTGAAGGTCTTCATCACCTCGCCGTCCTCGTCCAGGATTTCGACCCGTCCATCGCGCTGGCGGACCCGCTTCGCGGGCACCGCCTCGCCATCGACCTCGGCCGTGACCTTGTCGCCCTCGATCTTGACGGAGTAGGTGTGCTCCCCGTCGCTCTCGCTCATCATCATCGTCGACTTGGCGCTACCAGAACCCTGCGAGCCCTTGGCCTTCAACGGCTGGTCGAAGCTGCCGCGGACATTGTCATCGCTCTGCTGGGCACTCGCGACGCTCGTGCCCGCCACCGCCGCGACCAACGCGGCCAGGCTCATCACACGCCGGACTGAAGTGTTGTTGATCTGCATGACTGAACTCCTTCGTTGGGGAACCCTTGTCCCTGCTTGCACCCCAAACCATCGATCCATCGAAATCTCTGCACTCTTCACATGGACGACTTGCGCCCATTCACTTTCAGCTGCACCTTCATCATCCCAAGGTTGCCCGCCTCGTCGGTCGTGGGCTTGTACAGGTCGCCGACCTGCGTCCGCTCCACGATCTGCCGGACGAACACGATCTCCGTGCGCCCGTCGGGCGTCGTCCTCGTGTCCAGAACAACGCGGTCAGGCAGCTCGCCCACCACCACGCCGTCCTTCTTGCCCTGCTCCAGGTACTGGTTCAGCATGTCCGACAGCCCGACCGCCGGGACCGAGGCCGTCTGCGTCGGGCCGCTGCTCTTCAGCGAGAACCCGTTGCTCACGAAGGCCATCGTGATCACCGCCGCGGCCGCCCACCCGCTCCACGTCGCGACCATCCGCATGCGCCGACGCGCCGTCTCAAACACAAACGGGTGCGGCTGCTCGGGCGCGAGCTCGACGCCGTCCGCCGTGCCCACGGCCTCCAGGACCGCGCCCGCGAAGGCCGCGTCCTGCTTCTGAGCGATCGCGAGTTCGCGCCACACCGTCGAGTCCTGCCCGGCCAAGCCTTCCAGCTCAACCCAGTCCGCCGGGGTGGCCCGGCGGTCGATCACGCGTGTGATCAGGATGTCCAGGTTCGAGTCGTTCATGATCAGAGGTCCTTCCACTCCACCGAGATGCGCTCCGCCCGGGCTTCCGTCATCTTTCGCATTTCCCGACTGAAAACCGGCAGGATTAGCGCACTCCACCCCCGTATTTTCCCGGACGTACGACCCCCCCAGTGCCACAGCAAACCATCTTAAAGCCGGACGTCGCTGGGCGGGATCGCTCACACCCCGGACACTTTCTCGGTCGCCAACTCCCGCAGCATCCGCCGACCCCGCGCGATCCGTGTTTCGATGGTCGTTTCCGGGAGCTCCAGGATCGCCCCAATCTCGCGGTAGCTCAGGTCGTGCAGCGCCTTGAGCAGCAGCGGCTCGCGGTACCCATCGGGCAGCTTCGCGGCCAGCGCCATCAGCCGCCGCCCTTCCTCCCGCTCCTCGGAATCCACCTCAGGCCGGACGGACCGGCCCGTGTACGTGTTGTCATCTTCGATGCCCGTGTCGCGGGCCCGCTTGCGGCCCGAGCGGGCAGACGCGAGGGCCGCGTTCATCGCCACTGTGCGAAGCCACGGCTTCAAGGCCGCGGGGTCCCGCACCTCGCTCACCTTCCGCACCAGCGAAACCGCAACCTCTTGCAGCAGGTCATCCAGGTCCGCCCAGCGGGGCTTGTGGGCGAGAATCACCGCCGCGACCCACCGCCGGTTGTCGTTCCACACCCGCTTGAGCGCCTCGGCATCGCCCGAAATGGCAGCAACCACGTCGCCGCCCTGAGCGTCAACGTGGAACCCAACCCCTGCCAACTTCAAACCGGCCTGCTCCTGGACCACACAAGGCTCCGTTGCCTCATTGGGGATGCGCTGGCCGGGGTTTTCCGTCAGGTGCTTCATAGGGGGAAGAACACGGCCGTCCGAGCACGGTCGTGCCACGGGAGTGTTCGCGTGTAGGTATGAACGCCGCGCGTATCCTGTTCGCCCGGCTGAATCACCAGTTGGACGCACCGAGCGAGACAGAGTTCATATGCCCAAACAGGAACCTGAAGCCCAGATGACCCTTGGTGAGCACCTGGAGGAGCTCCGCAAGCGGGTCATCATCGCGCTGCTCGGGCTCATCCCCATCATCATCCTGGCGTTCGTGTTCGGCAAAGAGCTGCTGGAGGTCATCACGCGCCCGGTGAAGGACGCTCTGCTGGCGCGGGGCGACGCGGGGCAGATGATCCTGACGGGCCCGGCCGAGGGTTTCGCCGTCTATATGAAGGTGGCGATGCTGGCCGCGGTCGTGGTGGGCGCACCCTGGCTGATCTACCAGCTGTGGAAGTTCGTGTCCCCGGGGCTGTACGCGCACGAGCGGCGCTTCGCCTACTTCCTGCTTCCTCTGTCGACGCTGCTGACCATCGGTGGCGTTGTGTTTCTGTACTTCTACGTCATGCCGCTGATCCTCACGTTCTTCCTGGACTTCAACAGCGGCCTGGGCGCCACCAACATCGCGGTCGCGCCGCTCCCGCAGGGAGTGACGCTGGGCTCGATCCCGATCCTGCCCGCCGACCCGCCCGTCGAGGCCATGCAGCCAGGCTCGGCATGGATCAACAACTCGGAGAACCTGCTGCGGGTCTGCGTGTCGATCACCAGCAGCGTGCCGACAATCGCGTCGGTGTCGCTGAAGGCCAGCGTGGGGGCAGTGTCCGAGTTCCGCTACAGCGAGTACTTCAGCATGCTCCTCTCCCTCACCATCGCCTTCGCCGTCGCCTTCCAGGCGCCCGTCGTCGTGCTGCTGCTGGGCTGGGCTGGCATCATCGACCAGAAGTTCCTCAGCAAGTACCGCCGCCACGCCATCCTGGTCTGCGCCATCGTGTCCGCGGCCATCTCCCCCGGCGACCCCGCCTCCATGATGATGCTCATGGCTTCGCTCTACGTCCTGTACGAGCTGGGTGGCGTCCTCCTGCGACTCTTCCCCGCCTCGCGCATCCGCGGCAAGCGGAGCGGCTCCCGCTGGGGCAGCGATGATGACGAACAGCCCGCGCTCGAAGAGCGCGACGACAGCTACGCCGGCGACCGGCGCGATTGAGATCCACGGCATGACGACCGACGCCGCAACCCCGCAGGACCTCGCGTGCATGCAGCGGGCCCTCGCGCTCGCCGCCCAGGCCGCGGCCATCGGTGAAGTCCCCGTCGGCGCAGTCGTCTACGTCACCGCCACCGGCGAGGTCATCGGCGAGGGCTTCAACCGGCGCGAGACCGACCACGACCCCTCCGCACACGCCGAGCACATCGCGATGGTGCGGGCCTGCCGCGCCCGCGGCGACTGGCGCCTCAACGACTGCACCCTCGTGGTCACCCTCGAGCCCTGCGCCATGTGCGCCGGCCTCATTGTCAACGCCCGCGTCGGCCGCCTCGTCTACGGCGCGGCCGACCCCAAGGCCGGCGCTGCGGGATCCCTGATGCGTCTCACCGAAGACCCGCGCCTCAACCACCGCGTGACACCCATCGCCGGTGTCATGGCCGAGGAGTGCGGCCAGTTGCTCCGCGACTTCTTCCGCAAGCTCCGCAACCCGTGCCACGATCATGGCTCTGCATGATCGTGTCTTCGCGCGCCGCACCGCACGATCATGAAGCATGATCGTGGGACAGAGTGTCTGCCAATGCCCGAACTCCCCGAAGTCGAGCGCGTCCGCCTCTCCCTGATTCCCTACCTCGTTGGTTCCAAGGTCACCAAGGCCGTCCTCCACCGCGCCGACATCTGCGAGTCCTTCGCCGCCACTCCCGACGGCGTCACCGCGAAACCCACCACAACCCACGACCTCCTCGCCGGCGACACCATCCAGGAGCTCCGCCGCCTCGGCAAACAGCTCGCGATCATCGCCAAGTCCGGTCGCGTCGTCTGCGTCCACCTGGGCATGTCCGGCCAGCTGCTCTGGAAAAGACCCGGCGACGAGCCGCCCCGCGGCCACGTCCACGCCGAATGGTCCATCGAGACTCCACGCGGCAAACCGCTGGGCCGAGTTCTCTTCCGCGACCCCCGCCGCTTCGGGGGTCTCTGGACCTCTGACTCCGTTGCCTCCCTCGAGCTCGCCCGCTGGTCCCACCTCGGCCCCGACGCCCTCCATGTGAGCGCCACCCAGCTCCGCCAAGGCTTCGAGGGCAGCCGCCGAGCCGTGAAGGCCGCGCTCCTCGATCAGGGGATGATCGCCGGCGTCGGCAACATCTACGCCGACGAGGCGCTCTTCCTCGCCGCGATCAAGCCCACTCGCCTCGCCAGCCGCGTGAAGCCCCCAGAATCGACGAGACTGGCCGCGGCCCTCCGGGAGGTCCTCCAACGCTCCATCGCCACCGGAGGCTCCACGCTCCGCGACTACGTCGATGCCGACGGCAACCGCGGCAAGGCCCAAGACGCCCATGCCGTGTACGGGCGGGGTGGCGAGCCGTGCATCCGCTGCGGCCGCAAACTCCGCCAGGCCCAGGTCGCCCAGCGGACGACCGTCTGGTGTGCCCACTGCCAAACATGACCCCACCAGTGGTGGCCCCACCGCTGGGGGCGTTCGCGTTGATTATCCACATGAGCGACAGCAGGAATCGAGGGTGCTCTGCGAGGGCAGATGAGGGGCGGTCCGGGGGTTCTCTTCTAAAGAAGGGATGAGTAATTCTCATCATCACAGTTAAGAGCCCTGTCGGGATGTGGACAACTCGTGTACATCTCCGCAAGCACTGTGATCCACGACACTTCGGCTCTCACTCGAAAACCCCAACCTGTCATCTGTGTGTCGCTCAGAGCGCCCAGCGCGCGTGTAGGTCTCCCTGTCGGTTATCGATTTGGGCTGGAACGTCTAAAAAGACGCGCGCCCCCGAGCGCCCCTGCCACTCCATCCACACCCGGTCCACACGCATCCTGTCACTTGCGCCACCCTCCGGCAACCCCAACTGAACGCAACCTTTGCGCGCGAAGACGCTCCCAGCGAGCATCCGGGAGACAGGGGGAATCCTCAGTTGTTGCCGCGGGGGTTCCGGACCTTCTCTTCGAGCGACCGCACCACGAGGTCAAAGTCCACGTCCCCGTTCCGCTTGGTGTCCACGGTCCGGATGGCGTGCATGACCGTCGTGTGGTCCCGCCCGCCAAAGAAGCCGCCGATCTCCTCGAGGGAGTGGCGGGTGCAGCGGCGCGAGAGGTACATGCACACCTGACGCGGCAGGGCGATGGACCGCTGCCGGTGCTTGCCCTGGAGGTCCGCCAGGCGGATTGAGTAGAACTCGGTCACCGCCGAGATGATGTTCTGGATCGTCGGCTCCCCCACAATCGCGGGGGTGATGTCGCCCATCGTGTCGTGCGCCATCTCCAGGTCGATCGGCCGCTTCTCGACCGAGGACTGGATCTGGAGCTTAACGACGGCGCCTTCCAGCTCGCGGACGTTGGTCTCGATCCGCTGAGCGAGGTAACCCGCGACGTCGTCGGGCATTAGGAGCCCCCGCAGCTTGGCCTTGGTCTTCAGGATGGCCATGCGGGTCTCGTAGCAGGGCTGGTCGATCTTGGTGACCAGGCCCCACTTGAAGCGGCTGACCAGGCGATCCTCCAAGTCCGGGATCTCTTCGGGGGGAGCGTCGGAGCTGAGGATGATCTGCTTGTTGGCCTGGTACAGGGCGTTGAAGGTGTGGAAGAACTCCTCCTGTGAGCGGTCGCGCTTGGTCAGGAAGTGGATGTCGTCGATCACCAGCACGTCCACGTCCCGGAACCGGTGGCGGAACGCGTTCATGTCGCCGTTCTGGACGCAGTCGAAGAACTGCGTCACAAACCCTTCGCACGACGTGTAGTACAGCACGGCCCGCGGATTGCTCTCCGCGATCCGCAGGCACACCGCCTGCAGCAGGTGCGTCTTGCCCAGGCCCACGCCGCCGTGGACGAAGAAGGGGTTGTACGTACGGCCCGGGTTTGCGGACACGGCCATCGCCGCGGCGTGCGCCAGGCGGTTCGCCGGCCCGACCACGAAGTTCTCGAACGAGCAGTCGGGATTGACCACCAGCGAGTCGTAGCGGTGTTGCTCGCGCGAGGACTCTACCTGTGGTGTGTACTTCACCTCGGGGAGCGGCGGGGGCGGCGGCGCGGCGTGCGTGCCGTTCTGCGTCGGGGGCGTAGGGGCGACCACGCGCGGCGTCTCGACCGGCTTCTTGACCGGCGGCGCGGGCGGACGGACAACCTCATCATCAGGTCCGAGGAAGCGGATCGCGAGCAGACGCCCCGACGCGGAACGCGCGGCGTCATTGAACGGCTCCGCACACTGCTTGCGCAGGTAGTCGCGGTGCAGCGGCGAGCGGGCGCGGAGCTGCAACGCCCCGCCCGCGATGCCCATCGGTTCGAGTTCCTCGAACCACTGACGGCACAGGGTGGCGTAGTTCGCACGGAGGTGCGCCAGCATGGCGTCCCAGATCTGGCGATCAGGGTCCATCGTCATCGTCTCTCACACCCTTCAGGTGGCCCCCGCAAAGGGGCCGACCGATTGCACTTACCCGTAAAACTGAACGCCCCACGAACGCCGATTCTGCCTCAGAAACGCCACTCGCAGCGCGAGTCCACCGGCGTTTTTCAGCAGGCAGGAACGTACTTCGCGCGCGCGATGGTGTCAAACGCTTGCGAGATATTTTGCCCGCTTGACGCGCGAGGCCGAGTCAGGCTACGCGATGCGGGGTGACAGGAAAAAAAGAAACCATCTCAGGCCTCTGCCCTCTCCGGCTTCTCGATCTTCACACCCGCCGCGGCCATTTGCGCCTCGTACCGGGCCCGGTTGGCCTTGTAGTCCATGAGGAACAAAACCTTTTCGGCCATCTTCGGCCCGGCGACCTCGCTGATGCGCCGGCGCGCATACTGCATGTCCGTGCGGCGCGACACATGGATCAGCACCATGTACTGGCACTCCAGCACGCGCAGCCACTCCGCAACGTCATCCAGGTGCATGTGCATGCCAACCTTCGCGCGTTCCTTGTGGTCGGGCTCGAAGAACGTGCACTCGCTCACGACGATCTGCGCCTTGCGCACATCCTCGCGGAGCAGGTGCGGGCCCGGCGAAGTGTCGCCGGTGTACGCAATCAGCGGGATCTCCAGGCTGCGGGTGATCTCAACGCCCCGGTCCTTCAGCTCACGCAGCTTCTCCTGGGGCAGGTCGTGGTACTGCTCGCGGAGCTTGGTGCGCTTCTCGGTCACGGTGTAGCCGAAGCTGGGGGCGGTGTGCTCGGTCTCGAAGCCCTTGAGGACCAGGTTGTTCTTGATCTCCAGCGGCTGATCGGGCAGGAGCGGGATCAGCTCGTAGGGCGTGCGCTGCCGCTCAAGGTCGACGTAGCCGTCCATCATCCGCTTGATGGCGGGCGCGATCCGCTGGTCGCACACGATCTTCGCCGTGCCCATGCCCTGGAAGCGGCGCTGCGAGCAGAAGTAGGCGAGCGAGCCGATGTGGTCCATGTGGCCGTGGCTGATCGCCAGGTACTTGGACGACAGCATCGCGCGCGGGCACGAGCCGATGTCGAAGCCCAGGTCGAGCTCGGGGATTTGCAGGCAGGTGGTCTCACCCGCGACGGACTCGCCGTAGAGGCGGTACGGGGGGAGGTACAGGAAGCCGGGCGACGCCTCGCGGGGCGGGGGCTTTGGGAGCATCGGGAATCCTCCGACCGCGGGCTTGTGGCCGCGGGGGAAGTGCGGGCGGAACGGGACTCTCGGGATGGTATCCGAGGGTTCGGCGGGGAACGTGCGCGGTTGCCTGAGAGTTACTTCTTCGCGGGCTGGGGGGCAACGGGCGCCGGCACGGGCTGGGGCGCAGGCGCGGGAGCCTCCACGCCGTACAGCTCGCTGAGCAGCACGAGCTTCTGGCGGTCATCCAGCTCCGCAAAGACGCTCTTGAAGAAGTCACGCCGCTGCACGCCGGAGGGGCTGCCCTGCGTCGCCTGCTGGTACGCGGCGGTCAGCCCCTGGATCTTCTGAAGCTGATCGGGATTCGCGCCCACCTTGACAAGCATCGCGTCCAGCTGGCCTTCCTTCGCGGCGATCTGCCGCTCATAGCTCCGATTCACCTCGAAGCCGAACGCCATCATCGTTTCCATGCCGCGGATCTGGGACTGCCGCTTGGCCTCGTCCTTCTCGCTGGACGTGCGGAATGTCGCGCTCGCCTGTGCAAAGATCGCGTTGCGGTAGTCGCCCACCAGCTTCGTGACCGTCGCAAACTTCTCGGGCGCAAGGATCTTCTGGAGCTGACCCAGCAGCGAGCCGTTCGCTTTGTTGTACTCGTCCGTAGGCGCCTTCGCCTGTTTGTGGAGCTCGACCAGCGCCTGCATCCGCTCGGGGTTGCTGTCATCCTTGCGCAAACCCTGGGACTTCAGCAGCGTCCCGATATTGCTGGAGACAGTCTTATCCAGGATCGCGGCCCGCTCGGCGAGGGCCTTGTCGATCGCCTCCTTCTCTGTCGGCGTCAGCTGGACATACGCGAGGGCCGCCTCTTCCGGCGTCGTCGCCAGGCGGATGATCATCCCCGACTCCGGGTCCTGCTTGATGAGCGTAATCGGCTGCGCGGGCTGGGCCGCGCTCGGCGCAGGCGTCGGCTCCGCGGCCGGCGGCGGTGCGATCTGAGCATGAGCAACGCCCGCGGCGGCGAGCAGGGCGAGGACGGCAGTGCGGATCAGCATGGCAGGCTCCTGAACGGGGAAGTCGGAAGGGTAGCGGCATGCCTTAGACGCTGATCGAGGCCGCAAGTTGCACCCCAGCGGGCACACCGGGGCGTGATCGGGGTACGCTTGGCCATGGACAAGGCCGCGCTCGTCAAGAAAATCGCCGAAATCGCCGTGCTCCGCGGAACCTTCACGCTCCGCTCGGGCAAGGTCTCCAACTACTACCTGGACAAGTACCTCTTCTCCACCCGCCCCGAGCTCCTCCGCGGCCTCGCCCCCCTTTTCGCTGAGCGCGTCAAGGCCATCGAGCAACGCCTCGGCAAGAAGGTGGACCGTCTCGCCGGCGCCGAACTCGGCGGCATCCCCCTCGTGACCGTGTCATGCCTCGAGACGGGCCTGCCTTGTCTCTTCGTCCGCAACAAGAAGAAGGACTACGGCACCTCCAAGCAGCTCGAGGGTGTGCTGAATAAGGGCGACAAGGTCGTGCTGGTCGAGGACGTAGCGACCACCGGCGGCCAGGCGCTCGAGGCGGTCTCCGTCCTGCGCGAGCTCGGTGCCGAGGTGCTCGCCGTTATCGCGACGATCGACCGCCTCGAAGGTGCGCGCGAGAACGTCGAGAAGGATGGGCTGGTGTTCGAGTCGTTGTTTACGAAGGCTGAACTGGGCGTCGGTGGATGAACGTGCCACCGAGATGTCTTCATCTCTGTGATCCCACTCCATCGAGATGAAGACATCTCGATGGCACGTTCACTCCGCCCGCTTGAACAAGTCCAAAAACCGGTCCTCATACTGCTTGAACGCACCGAGCCTGTCCAGCTCATCCTTGAGCCGCAGCGCACGGTTCCGGTCCCGGCCTGCCTCGACAAACATCTGCTCGATGCGGTTCTTGGTGCCGAAGTCCAGCATCTTGGGCTCCGCTTCGCCCACCGACTTCTCCAACCCCCGCTCGCCCGGCTCGATCTTCTCGACCGTCCCCGTGGCCTCACCGCCCTCCTCGATCTCCGGCTCGTCCTCGTCTTCGATCTCTTCGATCTCGACGCCGCGGTCCGCCTGCTTCATCCGCTCCATCAGCTCGATGAGCGCTTCTTCCACGGCCTTCGCGTGCCCGTTCAGCTCGTCCATGTCCATCTCGACGCCCGCAAGCTGATTGAACACCTTGAGCACCGCCGACGCCGCCTTGGGATTCGGCACCGCCGCGGCGAAGAACGGAATCTCACCCAGCAGGCACATGCCCGACAAACCCAGCTGGGCCGCGGCCCCCAGGATCACCCCGTTGAGCCCGCCGATCTGACCGTCTTCCAGCGTGCGCACCTCGAGCCGCTTGATCTCATCCAGCATCGCCTGATCCGTCGCCGCGCCCACGACGCGCGGATCGCTTGACGGGTGCAGCTGCGACGCGAGAGACGCGAACGTGATCACCCGCTCAATGTTCAGCTCCGATGCGCGGTCCAGCAGCTCATGCGCGAACGAGTACGTTCCGCTCGTGGGCTGCGCCTCCCCGAGGAACACGTACAGGTCACGCTGCCCCTGCACCGGGTTCTTCCACTTATAGATGACGCTGCGGGGCATGTGTGGGGGCACGATCACCCCCTCCTTCACCGTGACCTGCTGGATGTCGAAGTGGCCCCGCGGGAAGAGCTCAGCGACCGGCCGCATCTCCAGCTCCTGCACCAGGTACCCGGCCGCGATCACGGCCACATTGCCCATCCCGGGCCACGCCGCGACCATCCATGGGCGCGGCGCCTCGGGCTTCTTCTTGCGTGGGGTTGTTTCAGGCTTCTTTGCCATACAAATCTATTCGGCAAACCTCGTGCCGCCGATTCTCCACGTTCTGACGCCCCACCGCGGTGACCCGGGTCCAAAGGACGGCAGCTTGTGTCAGATTGGCAGCCTTGGCTCAAGGGCGGGTGAAAGCCGTTCGGGTGGATACGAACCCCGTTCGCACGGATGCAGTGGCTGCAAGGCTCTAGGGGGGCACAACAACGCGCGGGTCTTCTCGCATTTCCTGGACTCGCGGACGCCGGGAGTTCGCCGGGGGTTGTCTTGTGCCCCTCCACGCCCCGGCGACCGCGTCCACCTCAAAGCGGGCCCGCACGGGTGACCGACACGAGAAATCAATCGCCGCGGTGAACCCAATCGAACACCGGATTTGACCCGCGCTTTGCCCCCGCGGTTCTAGCCTCGCGCGTGAACATTCACCATATCAACTGCGCCACGTTCTGCCCCATGAGCCGACGCTTCATCAACGGCGAGGGCGGATGGTTCGAGTCCGCGCGGCTCGTCTGTCACTGCCTCGTGCTCGAAGGCGAACAAGGCCTCGTGCTCGTGGACACGGGCCTGGGCACGTACGACATCGCGCACCCCAGGCAAGTCTGCGGCCCTCTCTGGATCCCGCTGATGCGCCCGCGCCTGGACCTCGCCGAGACCGCGATGGCGCACGTGCGACGCCTGGGCTACTCGCCCGAGGACGTCCGCGACATCGTGCTCACGCATTTGGACTTTGACCACGCTGGCGGCTTGCGAGACTTCCCCCACGCCACGGTCCACGTCTCCACACTTGAGCATCAGGTCGCGACCGGCCCCCAGACCCTTTGGAAGAGCCGCCGCTACGCGCCCGTCCAGTGGGGCCACGGCCCACGCTGGAGCCTCTACCTCGCCGGCGGGGGCGAGTGGTTCGGCTTCGGGGGCGTCCGCGCCGTTGATGGCCTCAAGAGCGACGTCTTCATGGTGCCGCTGCCCGGGCACTCCGTCGGCCACTGCACCATCGCGATCAAGACCGGCGACACCTACCTGCTGCATGCGGGCGATGCGTACTTCGACCGGCGCGAAGTCGAACCCACCGGCACCCTCCAGCCGCCCCCGGGCGTCAAGGCCTACCAGCAGGTGTACCAGGCCGACCGCAACCTCCGCATCCGCAACCAGGAACGCCTGCGCGAGCTCCAGCGTCAGTTCCCGGGAATGGTGAAGGTCATCTGCTCGCACGACCCTGTGGAATTGGACGAGTTCATCAAGGCCGTGCCGACCCCATCGGCCACCGGCGCGGTGCCGGGCCGCGGTGCGTATGGGCGCGTGCGGTCCCCATCCCCCGATCAGCGCGTCGCTCACCCCACGCGGACCGACCACACCTGACCGAACTTGCCGTGTCTCGACGAACGGCCGTGCGCACCCGGACGCCGCGCTTCATACCCTCCGCTCACCATGAGCCACACGGCCACACCGCCCGCCTCCCCAACCCCCGCCCCCACCCTCAAGGACCTCACCGCCCAGCACCTCAAAGCCGAGGCCGAGATCATGCTCGGCGGCGGCAAGAAGGCCGCGGAACGCCTGCACGAGAAGGGCCGCCTCACCGCCCGCGAACGCATCGCGCTGCTCATCGACCCTGGCACCACGCTCCAGGAGCTGGGCCTCTGGGCCGCGTACGAGATGTACAAAGAACACGGCGGCGCCCCCGCCGCGGGCGTGGTCACCGGCATCGGCGTGGTCCAGGGCCGCCGCTGCATGATCATCGCCAACGACGCCACCGTGAAAGCCGGCGCGTTCTTCCCGATGACCTGCAAGAAGATCATCCGGGCCCAGACCATCGCCCAGATGGCCCGCCTCCCCCTCATCTACTTAGTAGACAGTGCGGGCGTCTTCCTCCCGCTCCAGGAGGACGTCTTCCCCGACACCGACGACTTCGGCCGCATCTTCCGCAACAACGCCGTGATCTCCGCCGAGGGCATCCCCCAGATCGCGGCCATCATGGGCAACTGCGTCGCCGGCGGGGGCTACCTGCCGGTGCTGTGCGACACGCTGCTGATGACCGAGGGCTCGGGTCTGTACCTGGCCGGGCCGGCGCTGGTGAAGGCCGCGATCGGGCAGGTGGTGACGGACGAAGAACTCGGCGGGGCCGACATGCACGCGGCCATCAGCGGGACCATCGACTTCAAGGAGAAGGACGACCAGAGCTGCATCGAGCGGCTGCGTTCACTCGTCAGCAAGTACAACCAGGTCCGCGTGCTCGAAGAGAGCGAATCCCCGGGCGGCGCGCCCTTCAAGGACGCAGCGGACGTCTACTCGGTCTTCAGCGACAAGCCCGGCACGCAGTACGACGTCAAAGATCTGATCGCCACCATCGCCGATGTGTGTGTGGTGGGCGACAATCTCCAGGCCGACTTCGACGAGTACCGCGCCGACTTCGGCCAATCCCTCGTCTGCGGCTACGCCAAGATCGGCGGCCACCCCTGCGGCATCGTCGCCAACCAGAAGAAGCTCACGCAGCGCACCATGCCCGGCGGCAAGGCCGGCCCCAGCAAGGCGACCGCCATGCCCGGCGTCATCTATGACGACTCCGCCGACAAGGCCGCGCGCTTCATCATGGACTGCAACCAGCGGAAGATCCCGATCATCTTCCTGCACGACACCACCGGCTTCATGGTCGGGCGCGACAGCGAGCAGTCCGGCATCATCCGCAGCGGCGCGAAGATGGTGAACGCGATGTCCAACTGCGTGGTCCCCAAAATCGTCGTGATTACCGGCGGCTCCTACGGCGCCGGCAACTACGCGATGTGCGGCCGCGCCTTCGACCAGTTCATCTCCTTCGCCTGGCCCAGCGCCAAGTGCGCCGTCATGGGCGCCAACCAGGCCACCGGCGTCCTCGCCACCATCGAAGAAGCCAGCCGCAAGCGCAAGGGCGAGGTCATCGACGAGGCCACGCACAAGCAGATCTTGGCCGCAGTACACGCTGGCTACACCGAGCAGGCCGACATCCGCCACGGCGCCGCCCGCGGCTGGGTCGACCGCCTCATCGAACCCCACAAAACCCGCGACGAACTCATCGCCGCCCTCGAAGCGGCGAACCAGGGGTGGGACTATTCACGGCCCTTCAAGACGGGCGTGCTGCAAACATAACTGCCACGACCGTGCTCTGACGGTCGTGTTCTTGACGAAGCAGCTAAGCTGCACCTCATGTCCGCCCTCGCCCGAGCCCAGCGTGACGAAGCCGCCGGCGACCTCGCCACCGCCGGCCTCCGCCTCGCCTCATACCTCCGCACCCTCGCCGGCAAGGGCGGGCAGGCCGAACCCCTCCCCTCCGCCAGACGCTCCGCGCTCGCCGCCTACCGCCCCGACATCATCGAGCACCTCGCCCGCCTCAACCTCCGCATGGGCGACCCCGCCGCCGCTGGCCAGTGGTACTTCATCATCGACTCTGCCGACCCCGACGCCGCCGCCGCTATCACCCGCTTCGAATCCTCCCGCGGCACCAACCCCTTCCAAGTCTGGACCGCCCTCCCACCCTGGGTCCGCAACCTCCCCCTCGACACCTACCCGCCCCACGCCCGAGAGCGTGTCGCCCGCATCATGCCCCCCTTCATCAAGGACCGCCACAAGCGCCGCACCAAGCAGGACCGCGCCACCGACAAGGCCACCAGCATCCTCATCACCGGCTGCCTCATCATCGTCGCCCTCGCGATCATCGCCCTGCTCGCCATCGGCGGCTACACGGCCGTCCGATGGCTCTTCAACTAGCCTTACCTGATCACCCCATTCAACCCCGCCGGGAAAAACCCACCCGGCGTCGTGTTCGGGCTCAGGTACACAATGTTCAGTACCTGCTGCGGCGTCCGGCTGAACGCCACGCCGTTCGCATCCGTCGGCACGATGTTCGCCATCCCGTTCACCGTGATCCCCTGGTCCAGGTCCGACGCCCCGTCCAGCGAGTCCCGCGCATCGCTGATCGCCTGCGCCGCACCCGCCAGCCCGCGCGACAGCAGCAGCGTCCGCACCGTCCCCGCGTGATACGCCTCAACCCCCAGGATCCCCGCCGCGGCCTCCAGGATGTCCTTATTCGCAAGGAACCGCGCCCCGCCCTTGTACGCCGTCACACCCACATCCTCGAACACGAACGCACCCAGCAGGAAGTTGTCCTCGTTCGCGAAAGGATCGAACGCCGCGCCCAGCCCCGCGGCCTGCGCCGCCGTGTTGAAACTATCCCGCAGGTTGATCGCCGGCCGCGCCACCGCCCGACTTCCCAGCACCGCCCGCAGCAGCTGCACGTGCGCCAGCTCATCCGCCGCGATCTCCATCGCGTACTGCCGCATCGCCGGCGTCGCGAAGTTCACCATCGGGTTGGCCTTGATCGTCACGCCCCCCGCCGTGCCCCGCCCGCCCACGCCCCCGCCGTTGGCCTCGATCCCCTGCCCCGTCACGCCGTACAGGTAGTACTCCGCCTCGAGATACTCAAGGTTCAGCGCGAAGTTCAGCACCGCATCGTCATCGATCCGGACATTCGGATTCCCGTTATTCCCGTTGTTCCCCTGCGGATTGTTCCGCCCAAACAACCCACTCCCCCGCGGCGGCCCCGCCATCGCCCCGCTCGACAGCAGCGACACACCCCCCGCC